>ULVU01006914.1_pt1 | contig 9217 bp, 7 predicted proteins | sample 1959731 | NCBI WGS metagenome assembly ULVU01 (sample SAMEA4835794, study PRJEB28245) | human gut metagenome | biome: gut microbiome; material: fecal sample | place: Denmark | collected 2008 | reverse complement strand
GGCGTTACGAACTTAACGGAGCATTGCCTACCTTGAGGAAGTTGTAAACCGTTGCGGGCGGAAAAGTTACGCCCGCAACGGAAAGAACCAGAGTAATAAAATAACAGATATTATGAGGATAAGATTTTTTGCACTTGCAGCGCTCGCCCTCTCACTCGCCGCCTGCACACAGGACGAAGCGGGCTTCCTACCAGAAGGGGCGGAAGGCACACCCATCGTCTTCACCGCCACGGGGCTGAACCCCGCCGCGACAGCCACCGCCGGCACCCGTGCCCCAGCTGATGGCAATTGGACGGGTGTGCAGAGCGTGGCAGTTCTGATGGACGGCACGGTGAAGACGTACAACGTGACGCCCTCCACCGTCGATCTCACCAGCGCCACGCTGACCTCCACCGACCCGTACTACTGGACCAACCACAACGACATCACCGTCACAGCGTGGTGGCCCTACACCGCTGGCGAGACAACCCCACCTGCGGTAAAGGTAAAAGCCAACCAAAGTACCCAGAAAGACTTTGAGGGCAGCGACCTCATCGTAGCCGACGGACAGACGGTGACCTACGGTAGCCCCACGCTCCGCTTCACCCACCGCACGGCGCGAGTGACCATCGTTCTGACGGACTACACCGAGGGGCTGGCATCCGTGCAGCTGACGGGACTCTCCACTGAAGGCGACAACCCGGATATAATCGTCCCGTATGACAAGGGCAGCAACACCTACACCGCCATCGTAGCCCCGCAAAGTGTGGCAGCTGGCACGGCTTTCGTTACCTGCACCTTCACTAACGGCAAGACCTTCGTTTATAAGATGAAGAATGCTACCGACTGGCAGGCGGGCGGTGAATATACCTACACCGTCTCCCTCGCTGCGGCAAAAGACCTGGGCTATACCATAGAGAGCAACGGCAGCTACACGGTCTATAACGCCGACGGCCTGTTGAATGTAGCCGAATTAGTGAACGGAGGTAAGACCGACATTAACATTACCCTCGAAAAAAACATCGACCTCACAGGTAAAGACTGGACGCCGATAGGCACAGACTACGACAACTCATACAAAGGCACCTTCGACGGTGGCGGCCATACCATTACGGGGCTGACCTTTACGACAAATGACGAATATGCGGGTCTGTTCGGCTGGCTCAATAGAGCTGGTACGGTGAAGAACGTGGTGATGGAGGGCGTACAGATAACAAGCAATCAAATATATGGCGGCAGTATTGGCGGCGTGGTAGGATATAGCTGGGGCACCATTGAAAACTGCTCGGTGTCGGGCAGCGTCAGCGGCACGGTGTATGTCGGCGGTGTGGTGGGTGCTCAAATAGACGGTTCCATCACCGGATGCAGTTCCTCTGCCACAGTGAAGGGAATGGTCGATGTCGGCGGCGTGGCAGGTCAGACGAATTCGAGTGCCACCCTGACCGCTTGCTATGCCACGGGCAACGTGACCTTAGAAATAGACCCCAAAAAGAATATCGCTGGCGGCGGTCTGGTGGGATTCAACGCAGGAAGCAGCCTCCTTGCCTGCTATGCCACGGGCAACGTAACCAGTACGGGTAGTAGCACTGGCAATGTACATATCGGCGGCTTTTTGGGAGATAACTACACCACCGTGACCGCCTGCTATTGGAAGAACAATCATGAACAAGGTATCGGCTACAATAACAAAGTCACCGAAGCCACGAAGGTGGACGGCACTGACGTTACCTGGCAGAAAGCCGTTGATGCCATGAACACCGCCTTGCAGACCGCAGGCTCAAAGTGGCGTTACGAACTTAACGGAGCATTGCCTACCTTGAGGAAGCAGTAAACCGTCGGGCGGAAAAGTTCCGCCCGCAACGAACATGAACCGAAGTATAATCCCAATAAAGAAAGGAGGACGTGATGGAACACACGGAGAATCCACCATATATAGGTTTTGGCATCAAGGCATTGTCAATAATAATATAGACTCCAGTGTAAATATGGAAGCTGTAAGCCGGACATTGTCAAGATTGGTGCTCATTAAAGGCAACAAATCAAGTAATTAAATTAAAAACATGGGACTTTTTCACAGAGACAAGAAAAATAATGACGATGAGCCGGACAGTGTTCAAACCAATTCATTCTCTGATATTATGAATGGTTTGCAATACGCCGTAAACTGTGCACAAGATACATTGCAGAATCATCAGATACAAAATCTGACCAGACTTTTTGAAGGAACAAATGCAAATAACGCAAATACGTTCCAATCGAAAAAAATCATGGTTGGAGACAAGACTATTGATATTCCACTTATAGCCTTGATATCCCATCATTATCTTGCGATGGATAATGTGCAGATAAAGTTCAAGGCGAAGGTCGGAAGCGTGGAATCACAGATTCCAGAAAACAACTTATTGTTATCCAGCCCACAAAGAGCCAATCTCCAGATGCAGATGAGCAACATAAAACCGGATGCGGATGATGTCATGGAGGTTTGCGTCAATTTTAAGGTTCAGGAGACTCCGGAGAGCATTTCCCGAATTATTGACGATTTTGTAAAAAACATCTAACAATTTTAAAATTCAAATGTTATGGCAGAAGAAATATTAAACCAAGGGCAACAAGAAAATGCGGAAAACTTGAATGAAAATGTAAGCGGACAGGCGAAAGAAATTATCTCCGCTGCATTGGAAGAGACTCAAAACAGAGAAACTTCTCCGGTTCTTAAAGCAGATTCAAACGTGACTGACAAATTCAAGGGGCTTCCCATGCGGGAACTTATTGCAGCTCCACTTATTGCAGCAGCCGAAGCACAACAGGAATTGGCAGCGACAGCATGGAATTTCTACCAGCAAATTGCATTTGATGGTAAAAGCGGCAATAAAGCGCGTATATTGGAATTCGATGTCGAAAGACCGATACAGCAGAATGAAAAAATGACAACAATAAAACAAACGGTAAAGGCTCCGTTTATAGGATTGGTGCCTATTCCTGCCCTGCTTATAGATCGCGTGGATGTCGATTTCCAGATGGAGGTTACCGATACGTCAAACGTAAAAAGCACTACCAACGCAGAAGTAGAGGCAAAAGCCTCTGCAAAACGTTGGTTTATAAATGCGGAAATCAGCGGCAAAGTCACGACCGCCCGTGAGAACACCCGCATGACCAACCAAACGGCAAAATACCAGATACATGTTTCGGCCAGCCAGCAACCACAGACCGAAGGTCTGTCAAAACTGATGGATATAATGGCTTCCTGTATCGAGCCTATAAATACAGAAAGCAGTAAATAGAGTATAAACATATAGAACGGGATGGATAAAGTCCCGTTCAAATTTGATAATAATTATTATGAAAACATAATAAATGCATCAAACATCTAAAAACAGCCATATGAAAATTTGTACATGGAATTCCCAAGGAAATCCTCTTAATGATGCTATTAAATTAAATATATTGAATCATCTATTAACAACAGAACAATGTAATGTCGTTATGATACAAGAATGTGGTAATTTCATACTGCCTGCACAACATAGTGGTAGATACCACTATGTTGTGGTAGAACATGCAGGTGCTTATAATTGTAGATGTAATACTTGTATCATTGCGGATTTGAATTTTGTAGCATCAATACATTATCTGATATCAGGAACAGGCCGATCTGCAATTTGTTTAAATTATAATGGATGTAACATTTATACCCTTCATTGCGAATCTGGGTCTGGTGCTGTAGGAGATATAAGAGATTTAGTACGTCATGCAGTATCTCCTTTCATCATTGGCGGAGATATGAATTCAACGCCAAGCGAATTATCAGAATATTTAAGAATAATGACCACAGGTACCAGGAGTAGGCCGGGAAATAGTGCTAATTTTGCTTGTTGTGGTATGCCAACACATTTTTCAGGTCGAGAATTAGATTATTTCCTTATCGATAGCAGATTACAGCTAAGAACATGTGTACTAAGATATCATATGATGGGTGGGGATCACTATCCTGTGATATTGATATTTAGTTAACCAATTATATTTTTCATCAACAAACAGTGTCGCTGCGATATAAAATATTTTTCGGCTATGCCATACTTATGGCGGTCATCGGTAGCATGGCCGCCATTTTGATATATGAACGGCAGCGGATGCGCGAAATTGAGGCAGAGACGGCAAACATAAACCTTGTACGTCGTGGTATCAACACGGCTCATCGCCGTATTACGGGGCTCGCCACATTGGGTGAGGGTGTGGTAAATTGGAACAAAGCGGACTATCTGTACTATCGTAACCACCGACTTCAAGCCGACAGTTTGTTGAACTCGCTTAAACGACACTGCCGTGAATATGTACGCCCGGAACAGATAGACACTCTTCGTGCTCTGCTTGCCGAAAAGGAGACACACCTGCTGCACATAATGGAAATGTTTGAACGGCGAACTGAAGCGGACAGCGTGCTGGTAAACCAGTTGCCGGAAGTGGCGAGGCGTGCAACACATATCCGTACCATAGAACAAAAGAAAAAAGGGATTGCAGGATTCTTCGGGAAAAAAGAAGAAATACAAGTAATGCCATCCCAAAAAGAACTTCATGATTTCAGCGACAGCCTGATAGCAATACATCAAAGACAGGCGAACGAAATGGACATTTATGCCGACAGCCTGCGTATGCGCAACAGGGAATTGAACAGGACATTGAACAAGCTGATAAACGACCTTGACGAACAGGCACAGACTGCCTTCTCACAAAGAGAGTTAAAAATGGCAGAAGCAGAGAAAATGTCGTTCTTTTTAATGGCAGGAGTAATCGGCATGGCCATCATCCTGCTCATCATTTCGCACCTTATCATCATGCGTGACCTTAACCGCAGGGAAAGGGACAAGGCTGAACTGGAAGATACGGCAACACAAAACCGTACACTCTCCGACATGCGCAAGAAAATAATCATCACACTTTCCCATGACATACGAGGACCTCTCAATGCCATCAGTGGCAGTGCTGAACTGGCCATGGATACTCGTGACCGGAAACGCCGCAATGCCTATCTCGGAAACATCCTTGAATCATCCCGTCATATCACCCGGCTTGCCAACAGCCTGCTTGACCTCTCCCGTCTGGACGATGCTAAAGAAACCCTGAACGAAATTCCTTTCCATCTTGAATCCTTTCTGGAAAGTATCGCTGAAGAATACACACGCAAGGCGAACGACAAAGGATTGATGTTTGACAAGGCTTTTATGGGGTGCGGCATCACCGTCCTTGGCGATGCAGACCGCATAAGGCAGATAGTGGTCAACATTCTGGAGAATGCTGTAAAATTCACCCGTACAGGTTATATCAAATTTCTGGCAAGTTATGAAGAAGATACTCTTTCAGTAAAGGTCAAAGATACGGGGATAGGAATGGGCGAGAACACAACACAACGCATTTTTCAGCCCTTTGAACGGGCTGCTCCTGATTTGGATTCAGAAGGCTTCGGACTGGGACTTTCCATTACGAAAGGGCTGGTGAACCTGTTCGGAGGAAGACTCTCTGTTTCGAGCCAGATCGGTAAAGGCAGCGAATTCAAGGTGGAAATTCCGCTTAGGCAGACCAATGAGCCTGCAAGAGACAAGCCAGAAACTTATACGGGAAACCTCAGACTTCCTCGGCGGGTTCTTGTAGTCGATGACGATCCGATACAATTGCGCAACACAGTTGAAATGATGGAACGGAACGGTATCTCATGCCGAGCCTGTACCAATGCACAGGAAGTGGTCAAGGCATTGAGAACCGGAGAATACGACCTATTGCTGACCGATATACAGATGCGTGGTACGGGAGGTTTTGACCTGTTGCATCTGCTACGCCTTTCCAACATAGGAAATTCACGGACAATTCCCATAGCTGCAATGACCGCCCGTAACGACGGCGATGCAGACCGCTATATTCAAGCCGGATTTGCCGGCTGTATCCACAAACCGTTCTATACAAGGGACCTGCTCGAATTTCTCTCGTCACTCATTGGACAGGACAGAACAATGGATAATCATTCTCCAGATTTCGAGGCTCTGTATGTCACTACAGGAGACGAACGCTGGACTTTGGAGACTCTTATAGAGGAATCCAATAGGAACAGTTCTGACTTGCTGGATTCTTTGAGTCAGGAAAAGCTCGACCGGAAGCGGATATGGGAAACTCTGCACAGGATGTACCCGATGTGGGAGCAATTGGGAATAGCCCATGAGCTGGAATCGTACAGCTATGAAGAGTATGTGGAAGATACGGATGAGTCAGCATTCCGCAATGATGTGGAAAGAATTGTCAGAAGAATAGACCGGCTGATATCTGAGACAAAAAGCCGATTATCGTAAATGGACGGACATAATTAAATGAAAACATGAATGAAATACAGAATACTGATAGTTGAAGACAACATCATGCTTGCCGGGCAACAGAAAAAAAGGTTGGAAAAATCCGGTTATGAAGCAGAGATAACAATAGATGAACCTGGGGCACGAAAACTGCTCAAGAAAGAAAGTTTCGACCTTGTGCTGTCCGACGTACGCCTGCCGGAAGGGGACGGTATATCTTTGCTCGAATGGATGCGGAAGGAACGGATGGATATCCCTTTCATTATCATGACCGGATATGCCTCAGTACCGGATGCTGTACAAGCCATAAAACTGGGAGCCAAAGACTATCTGGCAAAACCGGTACAGATGGACGAATTGCAAAGACAACTGAAAGATATTTTCCGTCCCAAATCTGTGATATGCGACAAGAACAAGGATTTGCTCCCCAGAAACAGCCTTCAGATGCAGGAGGTCGAACATCTGGTCAGTACAGTCGCCCCATTTGACATTTCTGTGCTTATACTTGGTCCTAACGGTGCCGGAAAAGAATCGGTTGCACAGCGTATCCACTATATAGGAGAGCGGAAGGATATGCCGTTTGTCGCCGTGAATTGTGGAGTCATACCCAAGGAGCTTGCACCCTCCCTCTTTTTCGGGCACATAAAGGGAACATTTACCGGTGCCGACGCCAACAAGGACGGATATTTTGAAGTGGCAAAAGGCGGAACACTCTTTCTGGATGAAATAGGGATCTTGTCCCTGGACGTCCAAGCCATGCTGCTGCGGGTTTTGCAAGAAGGCACATACATCCCAATAGGTGGTAACAAAGAAAAGCGGGCTAATGTAAGAATTGTAGCCGCCACCAATGAAGATCTCCAACTTGCAATACAAGAAAAACGGTTCAGGGAAGACCTATACCACCGGCTATGCGAATTTGAGATTGTCCTGCCTTCCTTGCATGAATGCCCCGATGACATTCTGTCTTTGGCTCATCATTTCAGAAAAAAGTTTTCCGGAGAACTGAAAAGACCGACAGAAGGCTTCAGTTCTGAAGCGGAACAATTGCTTCTCTCTTACCGCTGGCCTGGGAACGTACGGGAACTGCATAACAGGATAAGAAGGGCGGTACTTATGGCTAAACAGCCGCTCATTGAAACCGCCGACCTGAATATCAAACTGGAAGCGGCGACCGAGGAAATCAATCTTTTTCCTGAAAACGATGCGGAAGAGAAACACTCGATAATACAGGCATTGAAAACCAGCCATGGGAGTCGCAAACAAGCAGCAGGCATACTGCATATTGATCCGTCCACACTATATCGGAAAATGAAAAAATATGGATTGAATGACAAATAACCGTCATTCCATATTTCTGTTTGGAATAAAATGCCTACATTTGCATATGATTGGAAATCCTTGTAATATAGGAATGACAGTCACAACATAAGGAGAAAATATCGGCATTGCTTTAAGCCTTGCCGAACATTACAACATAAGTCGCAAGACGTCTCAGGTAGAAATCTGGTAAATTGATATTGTAGAGGCTTTTGCGTGTAGCTTATGCTATGTCCTATAGCGTGAGCTCATGCATGATTCTACAATGGGCTTACCAGAGCCTCTACCTGATAGTGCGTGAGTTTCACGCTTTTCATTTAGAGGAAAAAAGGTATGGCCAAGTTACAGGTTCTGATAGCAATGACATTAGACGGTTCCATTCCGGCGGAAGACGACCCCTTATTACAATGGATGAGAGACGACAAGGACGGATTCTCATACGGGCGCGACAAATGTACCCGCCGGCTCTATCCGGGTTATCCGCTTGTGGATTTCATGTGCGAGAAAGACATGTCAGACCCATCCATCCTTTATCAAGCCGAGATACATGACGAAGAAAGCATAGAACTTTTGCGTGGTCTCTCAGTTTATCATCTCATAGATGAAATGATCATTTTCCTGTTTCCTTCCACTCGTCCGAACCATAAATCCGTCTCAAAACATCTGCCACGTGGAGAGTGGAAAACCGTAAAATCCAAAACATTCAAAAACGGAATTTGTCGCCTGGTTTATTGCAAGACATTGCAATAAGGCATTGCAACATATTGCATTTGCAATACTTCCATCAGTCTCATTTTTATGGGGCTGATTTTTTATTTTCCTATTACTCAATGACTTGTCATGCTTTTATGTGGCGATATGTTCCGTTGGTCTATGTTTTGGCCTATATCATAATGAAACCTGTTGCGCAACACGGTGTAAAAAATGGAATTATTACACTAAAAACAGAATTCATTATGATACAGATAAACAGGGAGACATTCCAGATGATGCTCCATCAGATAATGGAACGGTTTGACAGGATAGATGACAGGCTGAACCGCATGAACAGGCAGACGGCCGCTCTTGAGGGTGACAAGCTGCTTGACAACCAGGATATGTGCGAGCTCCTTGGTGTTACCAAGCGTACACTTGCACGCTACCGCCAGAAGAAACTCGTCACCTACTACATGATTGACGGACGTACCTATTACAAGGCTTCGGAAGTCCAGGACTTCCTGAGCAGGAAAGGAAAGGTACTTCCGGCAAAAATTAAAAAGGAACTCGGTATTCAATTCTAACAAAACGGCAGTATGGAAATTATATGTATAGACAAACGGACATTTGACGAACTGGTTGTCCGATTCAGCATGATAGAGAAAAAAGTCACTGGTATATGCAATCCGGCCAAAGATGCAGGACTGAAAAAATGGATGGACAATCAGGAGGTATGCGGGATTCTCCGCATATCAAAGAGAACGCTTCAGGTATATCGTGAGAAAGGGCTGTTGCCTTTCACCCGGGTCAAGAACAAGTTCTTCTACAAGCCGGAAGATGTGCAAAACATGTTGGAATCAAGTTATCACCCACAAAAAAGAAAGCCATGA
>ULVU01051476.1_pt1 | contig 9283 bp, 9 predicted proteins | sample 1959731 | NCBI WGS metagenome assembly ULVU01 (sample SAMEA4835794, study PRJEB28245) | human gut metagenome | biome: gut microbiome; material: fecal sample | place: Denmark | collected 2008 | reverse complement strand
AAATTCCATCACATGATATCATTGTCTTATGTCTCCTTCCTTAAGCTGCTGATCTGGACTTTTTAAGGCCTGACATGGCATCCCGGTATTGCTCCGCTGTCATCTGATTGATATCGGACAGTCCATATCTTCTCAACACGGTCTGCCATGATACCCCGGTACGGTCCAGTTCCCTCTGTAACTCATCTATGCGGTTCTGCATCGCTTTCTCCGCCAGTTTCGTCCTGACCTCCGTTGAGTTCCCTTTGGTCTGTTTTGACCGGCTCTGCGCTTCCTCCTTTCTCTTCCCCGCATAGTACGAATAGATAATTTCACCCCTCTGATTCTGGATCTGCAATCCAATAATCTCCCGCTTATCGTTATAATTGATATCCGTGACCTGAAAACGGTCTTTGGTAACATACTTCTCCTTGATTTTCTGAATATTTACCTTCTCTACGGGAACCCAGATAAACGGAGCAGAGTACAACTCTCTTCCGATCCCCCAGTTTACACACGCTCTCTTAAAACTGTCCGATGCCTGTCCCTTTTCTTTTTCCGCATAGCTTTCCTTGCCGACATCCTGCTTCCCGATCCACTGGCTCTTTTCTGTATCCCATACCTCGACGGTACAGTAAAGATTTCCGTCAATCACCTGATGGCTGCGCTTCCAGCCAAACGTCGTGAATGTTTCATCAAGAATCCGCTGATCCACGCGGGCATCCTTATACAGTAACAAGGACACTCCTGTCTCCGTAACCATTGATACTCTGCATTCAATTTCATCTGCATGAAGCAGACGTATCTCTTTATCTGCCATTATAAAATCCTCCCCTCATCATGCAGCCGGATTCACTACAAACCGTCTGGATGATATCGCCTTTGTATATTTCTGGTAAATTTCTGGATTCTCCTGCTTTAACTTCTTACTGTCCAAGCGTTCTGACTTTACAGACTGCCATATTACCCGAAACTTTTCACTCACAGCGGTCGCATGATCTCCCATGTAGAGTTTGATCTCTTGATCGATCTTCCCCTGTTCCTGCTCCAGATCCTTAATCTGTTCCTGGATCTCTGCTCTCCGGCACAGCTTTGCATCGAAAGATTTCAGCGGAAGAGCTTCTTCAACGCTGGATTCCGGGAACCTTTGTAAAAGGAACTTATCATCTGCTTCAGATCCATTTGGCTGCGGCGCTTTCCCCGTCAGAATATGGTTCTTCCAGAAGTTCTCCTCCACTGTAATCAGGTTCTGGATCATCTCCTCATCCCAGCTGATCTTCGCGTACTTAAATTCCTGCCCCAGGATGACAACGGCAATATACCAGTTCTTCTTCCCGGTTACTGCCATATAGTGGTAGCACTGGATCATATAATGAGCCGGGATCTTGCCGTCCTTCCATTTATCAGCGTTATAGGCATTCGCTGTTTTGCACTCCAAGCCTGCATCTTCTCCTACCACAAGCCGATCCACATCCGCAAGCATAAATGGGTGCTCTTCTGAGCGGTACATGAAATTTGACCGCCGCACCTTCTTTCCAGTCTCTTCCATAAATCGCCGTGCTACATACTCTTCCAGATCCCGTCCCTGCCTCATTGACTCGCTGTCTTTATCCTGCACCTCTTCACTCGTTTTGTCATAAAAGACCTGCAACGGGCTGGAATATGGATTCAGCCCGCACACTGCTCCTGCATCAGATCCGCCAAGACCTGTTTTCCTTAAATGTAACCACTCTGTTCTCTCGATTCCCTGTAATGACATTTTTGTCTCCATCAAATCTCTCCTCTTGCTATATTTGGCTGCCGCACCTCCGCTTCTCGAAATTCCCAGTTATCTTTCGCCCCAAAAGGAATTATGCAAATCTGCGTTTTGGAGCAATTTATTCAATGTATATATGGGGCGAAAGATCCCTGATAATTTCAAGGCGCTCCGGCGCGGCAGGTGATTCCTGTTCCCATTCAGTCGCTCTCTCAAGCAACTGCATCACTTTCTGGAAAGATCTCAAGCTTTCCATTTTCTCTGAAACTATAAAAGTCATCATCTCCTACGATAATATGGTCTATCATCGGAAGATTCAGAATACGTCCTGCTGTCACCAGACGCTCTGTAAATTTTTCGTCCTCCCGGCTTGGAAGCGTATACCCCGATGGATGATTATGAAAGCAGATAATGTATGATGCGTTATTCAATAATGCGTGCTTAAAGATGTTCTTTACATCTACCGCACAGGAATCCACACCGCCTACTGCGACAATCTCCACTGCCATCGGCTCCAGCTTCGCATTTACGCTCATGACAAGCATCATCTCCCGGTCTGTCTTAGAAAGCATCGGGCGCACTGCTTCAACCGCCCCCTCCGCCGATGTAAAGCGCCTTGTTCCATATAAAACGCTTCCCTCCCGAACCATCTGAAGCTTTACAATCTCTACTCTTTTTCTCGGAATCGGTCGTTTCATCATATCTTCAATCGTTCTCTTCTGTAATTCTTCGTTCATGATATTCCTCCAGTTTTCCAGCTAATCCCTGATTAGCTTCATCGATATTCTTTGTTAAACCGATGCATCTCGGGTTCTCGCAAATAAATAAAGGACAGGAACGTATCTCACGTCCTGTCCTCTACAATTTCTTATGGTCTGAAAATCTTAATGATAAGCTCAATCACAATCCACGGCATCGGTCTCACCTCCTTTCGATAGATCATTCCGGAGGTTATTTGTAATTTTCTATTCACACTGCCCCGTCGTCATGCTGCCTTTAACAGTTCACAGGCTCTATCGATCATCGCATTTCCTTCAACGGTTCTGGCGAAAAGGTTTTCCTTATAATTTGCCGTTGTCCGCAACGGCTTTGCATGAGTCGCATAATCTGACACTGCGTTGATAAATCGGTATCCGTTCTGCCCTACATCTTTGAGATCCGGTGCATCGTAATACCTCGCCATCATGTCCTCTTTCATACGGCGGATATTCTTCACCTGCTGTGGAGTCGGATCTTCATAGATCGGGAACAGCGCATCAATATACTCTTTGACCTTTTGATCAGAAAGCTTGATCTGATTCATTCGCTCAATCGTCTTTCCTAACTCTGTCATGTACTTTTCAGCATAGAGCAGCGAATCCCTGGCATCCATGATCTTCCCATTCATATCTCCCGTATGGTTCGTGGACCATACACGCTTTGCCGAACTCAGTGCAAGATTCAAGGTGTTCTGGCAGACAACCCGGATCGGTGTCATTGCCGCCTTGATCGCACCTGTTCCATCATGAGCATTCATGAATACCAGATACGGCTCGATCTCATCTCCGCTGATAATATATCTCTGCGGCAGTTTTGCAAGCATCCAGATCCGCCGTCCGTTCTGCAGGGATCCCGCCGTCTCATAAGAAACGCCTTCGCCCAACAGCTGATCTGTAAAGGCGAAGGCATCTTCATTCTGTACTACTTTATATCGGTCCGTAACAACTCCAAGGATCTGCTGATCTGTATCCCGGACATTTGCTTTGAATCCCGGAATCCGGTTCCCGTCGTCCGTCATAATTGGTTTCTGAATGACTTTCCAGTCCAGGCCAGCAGCTACAAGCGCTTCCTTTGAATCCAAAGCATTCTCTACTCTGGTTCCTAATCCGTGCCACGGCTTCTCTCTGGTGTAAAACATGGTTTCTACGTTTGCTGACATATACATTACCTCCTTGAAATATGGTTTACTGTTTATTCAGGGATATAATATATATGCGTATTGTTTGATAAATCAATCTACTATCAACTCATAATTAAAGGACACTGGAAACCAACTAAGGTCCTCCAGTGCCCTTCCAATAATCTACTTATTATTGAAGATCATATTCCCAGTTATATTGTCCATCGTACAAATAATCATTCAAGAATGATCCATCTTCACCACCCTTAACTTGTGGGAAGTCCGCCGCTTCCATACTATACCAAGTGACTTCTACCTGATCTCCCACACCATCTGGATCCTGTCCATCTGTCTCAAATACAATATAGAGATCTGCATCCTGCGCACCCGAAATAGTGACGGAATTTCCAGAGAAGTTATTTACATATGGGTTATGCGTTGAGGTTGCTTCAATAGTGAGGTGAAGACTACCATCATCATTTTCCGTTATAGTCATCTTAGATGAGGTCATATCATCTGGAGTACAGCTCCATACGGTATTGGGAATAATGCTAATATCAAACGGTCCACTGTACTCATCGATTGTTGCAAATCTTGTTTGCTGACCACTCTGCGCTGATGTTTCCTCTGGAATAGTCTCTTCTGCGGTCGTTTCCTGTGCTACGCTGGATGGTTCTGTCTCTGCTTGTGTTGTTTCTGAACTCGTAGTGTCCTCTTCGGTAGACTCTACTTGTTCATTTATAATATTTATGTCCCCACCAGATTGATAACTTATATAATGTCCGTAACTTGGCAAGTTGCCATTCCCATCAATAAGTTCGTTTTCCATGTGTCCCTTATACAAGTCACTTACCAGTGCCTCTATCTCGTCTGTATCTATACTTTCACCATCGACTTTCGCACCGGTAAGATGAAAAGCTCCTCCGTTGCTGTAGAAAAACTCCAATGATAAATCAACCAGATTTACAGTACCGCCCATAATATCACTAACATGATAGCACTTTCCACTAATATCGATAAATCCATCTTCATCTAGCAATGATGCGCGTACTTTCCATTTTGGGTTATCAAAAAATTCATCTGCCATCTCTCCAACAGTAATTGTGGTGTTGTTGAGTTCTGATGCTTTCAATGCAATAATTGGATTTATATAAGTATACGCATAAGAAATATATCCAATCCAGCCTATCGCTCCAAGCAGGCAAGCTATTTTACTTACCAATGAAAGATTTTCTTTTTTCTTCAAATCATTCAATTCTACTTCCAGATTAAAATCCGTATAAGCATGTTTTCCCCAGCAGGCTAATGATAATATGTCTTCAATTTGTTTTAATACAATATACTTTGCTTTCTTTCCTTTTATATGCAGAGTATAATATTCATTTTGTTTGGATATCGTTATTGTATACAGTTGCTTTTTTTCATCTATATAACAACGTATATTTATATCGTCCCCTGTGACAGTTACATCAAATTTTTTAAATGGCATTAACTGTCTTAACTTTACAGCGATTTCCTCTATTGGGATATTGGGAACCCTCACCAATTCATTATTTCTTAATCTATCCTGGTATTGGCTAGCAGCTTTGTTCACTTGCATTCTTACTTTGACTTCTACAAATATTGCAAATACTACCAGAGCTAATACTAAGATCGTCAAAATCATTACAATTACTTCAACGCTATTTGATGCTATCATTTAATCTCCTTCCCTCTGTAAATTATAGCCTGATTGCAATAATGCACACCACAATTAAAATTACAGTTAGAATAGTTCTTTCTTTCTTAATTTCTGCATCTCTTTCCGGATCGAAATCATCGTTCAATACATTTTCATCACTCGACTGATTTGGCTCATTCCAAGTCTCATACTCAACCCCAAATGAGCTTTGCAGAATTTTCTCATATTCATCTACCCGAACATTTCCAGTCTTTTTTATATTCTCCTTTTTATCTTCTTCTTCCACCTTCCTTATAAAGTCAGGCAAAGCTTTTAATGTTTCTCCATATTTCTTTTTTTCCAAATGGTTTCCGATTATGCCACCCACAATCAGAACCACTATGGCCGGTATGATTCCGCTGAATAAACCTGATAAAAATATTTTAATTACAAATACTACTATCGCACCTATTCCTACACGTAACTGCCAGTTATCAAAATCTTCTTTTTTGTTAGACTGCTTCTTCAAATACTGCTGATACGTCTCAGGATCATCCTTTTTCAGCTTTTCGAGCACCTTAGCTTTCACCATTTTTACATATTTCTCATATTCTTTTTGCGTGCTAAAGTGTTCATCCGCTGTTGCAACTTCTTGAGGCAAAGACTGCAATTTTGCTAATACCTGAGTATATACAAGTGATTCGTTATTTTCAGGAGCCTCTTCATTTAAATATACATATCTAAAGAAGTTACATAATGCTTCGGCATGTCTCTCTGATGCCATCGTTACAAAATCCTGTCCTAAATATACATACTGCTTATAATGTAAAAATTCCGCTGGCCGACCATGATTGGTATTTTTAGTTATAATACCTTTATCCGCTAGTACAATTTTTTCATCTGGAAGGATCATATATACAAGTTCTTTCCCGGACAGAAATCTACCTATATAATTCTTTACATTTTCAAGTGATTCAATTTCAAGCGGAGGATTTGAAGTGATTACATCCATCTGTGAAAATACATTTTTGAGATATTTTGTATTCGCTATTTTAATTCGTTCACCTATATTGGTTTGGAATGGCTCTACGAGCGACTGAGCTTGTACCTCTGAATAAAATGTAAACTTATCTACTCTATAGTTATTCTCAGGTTCTGCATTTTTTTGTGCAGTCGCATTGCTCATTCTGCTATATTCAGTTTGCATTCTGATATCATCTGTACGCTTTCTTCTCTTGCTATATAGATAAAGTACAATAATACCTACAAATACTACTGCAACAGCTGGGTATTTCATTATAGCGGTTCCTAACAAGATACCAAAAAATAAGCTAAAAAATATCTCTTTACATATCCCTCTAAACAAATCAACATAATAAACATGAACTAGCTTATGATATACAATCCACAACAAAACAGCACATATCAAGCATAAATACATCCATGTATTACCTATAACACTATCCATAGTACTTTCTCCTTTTCAGTATAATAAGGCTTATCGCATAGAAAATTGGACATGGTATTTAAGTTACTATTCTTTCAGCCCTCTTAGCAGGTAGCAAATTTCCTCCCTTCAAGTGAATAACTATATATTTTCCTCCTCTCATACTTATCCATAATTATACCCCTTAGCATTCTTATAGGCAAGTTCTATTCTTATAGATCATTATTTTCCAGCAATGCATCCGTTAGAATATAAGAAATAATCTGAGAGGAGACCGTTTCATTGGATAAATTGGACTATGTAGAAATTGGCAGACGAATCCGTCACTGCCGCGAAGAACTTGGAATCTCACAGGAAGCGGCTGCTGAACGCTGTGGTATTTCTCCTTCCTTTTACAGCAACATTGAGCGAGGCATCAAGATCATGTCCCTTGAAACCTTCGTCTCGATCTGCCAAGCTTTCTCTGTAAGTGCAGATTATCTGTTAAAAGATATGATGCCCGATACGGATGATACAGTTCTCCATGCCATCTCTGAGGCAAAGAAATACGGTGATGTGCAATATAAGAAGTATATCCGCTTAGTAGAAGCGCTGGTCAACATCACCGATCAGCTTTGATTATAGAATGATTCAGATCTGATAAATGATTTTATACTTTGCCAGCATATATCGCTGGACTCACTCAAATAAAGATAATTGTTCAAATTCCTGCCTGCGCTCCAAAAGTGCAGGTCTTTTTGTTAGCAGTTTCTCAGCTCGCTCCCAGTCCGTAAGCCACTGTGAAACTTCATTTTTGTCAAGCACCAGCGGCATTCGATCATGCACAGGAGCCACTGAAACATTCGGAGCCGTTGTCAGAATCGTAAACTGATTCTCATCTTCTACCTTCTGCCAAATTCCCGCCATAAACAGAATTTTCCTGTGCGGCGGACGAAATGAAGCCTTTTCCCCAATTTTGTTCCACTCATAGAATCCCGATGCCGGTATCACACAACGATTGTACCGCATACTCTCATTAAACATGGGCTTTTCCTTTACCGTCTCCACTCTTGCATTGATGAGCAGATCCTTTTGGTCCTTTTTCCGAAATCCCCATCTCATCTGTGTCAGACAAATTTCTTTCGTTCCAGTCAAGATGAATGCCCAGTCTGTCGGACACACATCTCCCGCCTTGGCCTGGAACTTAGAAGTATCAACCGACCGGAACGTGTTCTTTAGTTCTCTTTCCATCCCATCATCTACAAAGTACCGTCCGCACATATATCCTCCTCATACAAGCATCACCCACTTGCAATTCTCCTGATAAAAGATCAGCCGAAACTCCCGGTTCAGACCACCAATGATTGCCTTGCAGCCATATTCTCTGCTCGGGATCCCGCTGTAATTCTTTTCTTCGGTGTAATTTACTACAATATCCGTCACTGTCTGGATTGCGCCGCTGTCATCCTCGAACTTAAAGTACCGTGGCATAGTTTTCCCTGTTGAGGTAAACCAGGTCATGCACGCAATTTCATATCTGGTTCCTTTCGGTACACCGCTATCTGTTTCGATTCCATATTTTGTTGCATCCGCAAACCCTGCCACGCTACATCAACTCCTTTATTATAATATCTTCTCTCTGGAATAATCAACGGTACGCTTTTCACGGCTCACCCCGCCGCCCATGTGATCGATCCATTCTCTACCTGATTCTGGCAAAAAGCACGCTCTTTTAATACTATCTGCTCCGTATCTCCTGCGAATCCCATCTACTGCTGCTTCCATTTTATGAACTTTCTCATAATCAATCCGCTCGAACATCTGAATTTGACGGCAGGAATCTGTCGATACACGGCTTGTATGAATCCCAAGATGTCGAAGTGGCGTTCCATCCCACAGCTCATCAAAGCACTTACAAGCTGCCTCGTAAATCTCTAATGTCAGATCTGTCGGCACCGATAAAGTGATTTGATGTCCGCAAAACTGCAAGTTCCAGTCACGGAGACTAATCGACACGACACCGATCTTTACCCCATCCGCCCGGAGCCTTGCTGAAACAGTCTCAGCGAGTGATAATAAATACTGCTTTGCGATCTCCCTGTCCGTGACATCTCTTGGTGTTGTAAGGGAATTTCCATATCCCTTAGCTGGAGGCGGTACATTGATCACCTCGGATTCATCAATCCCATTTGCGTATTGCCAGATCAGAACTCCTTGTGATTTCATAAAGGATCGGAGAATTACAGGATCCATCGCCGCCAATTCTCCAATAGTAAAGATCCCCAGATTGCGTAGTCTTTGCTGAGAACTGTGTCCCACATAAAACAGCTCCCCTACGGGAAGATACCACATCTTTTCCCTAATTTCTGACTTCCATAATGTATGAACCCGGTCAGGCTTTTCAAAATCAGATGCCATCTTTGCCAGAAGTTTATTCTCAGAGACACCGATATTTACAGTAAAACCAAGCTCCCGCCTAACTCTATCTTTGATCTCGTATGCTGTCTGAATCGGATCAGCACAACACCCAGTCATATCCAGGAAACACTCATCAATACTGTACTGCTCGATCCGATCAGAATA
>ULVU01039475.1_pt1 | contig 9502 bp, 2 predicted proteins | sample 1959731 | NCBI WGS metagenome assembly ULVU01 (sample SAMEA4835794, study PRJEB28245) | human gut metagenome | biome: gut microbiome; material: fecal sample | place: Denmark | collected 2008 | reverse complement strand
GGCGGCGAGCCGGAGGCAAACGGGCGGTATGACACCAATAAAACGCCCACAGCGCAGAACTATCTGGACAGCTTCGCGGTGCTGAGTAAGCTCTATGCCAAGCACAAGGAAGATGTCACCGCAGATAGCGAAAATAAGGCGCTCTATCAGCGAATGATGGCAGCCCTCGCCTTGACCCATAGCGTTCCCGTGTACGACTGGTGGGTGAACTCCGGAATGGTGGGATTCAGCTGGAAACGCCAGTCCGAGCCGGTGGAGCGGTATGAGATCTATAAGAACTGGTATCTGCACAAGATGCTGGCGGTGGAGTTCCCCAAGCTGAATGTGGAGGAGATGCGCCTTGTGATGGGCGCACCCACAGACAACGACCAGCTCCAATGGGCGCATTACTACATCCGCGCCAAGGTATGGAAGGAATCCGCGGATACCTATACCAACTCTCCCAGGCAGGTGCGGTCGCAGGATGTTCCGGCCTACGGACTGATGTTCCCCTACAAGGTCACAAGCTTCCTACCCACCAATAATATCGGCAGCCCGTACTTTACCGAGGCGAACCGGCAAAAGTGGGACGACAAATACACTTTCGCCCTCCATAACGATGTGTTCGACTTCGACTTGCCCTACGGTCCAAGCAAGGCAGGGGATGAGTGGTCTGAAAAAGAGGGACAGTATTATCCGCCTATGTGGGTCTGGCTGGAGGTGGGCGGCGTGTGCGTCAACATCTCCTGCACCAGCACCGTGGCATTCAATGCCTTCGGCATCCCATGCACCACGCTGACTCAGCCAGCGCATCTGACCTACTATCGGTATACGGAGGATTCTCAGGATAACAGCAAGGTGGTGTGGTGGCACGGCTACGATGTTTACCATATCCAGCAGAGCTCCAGCAAGGATGACGGCCATACCCACATCCCAAGCGGCTGGGGCGATCTTCCATACACCAGCTATGACAATGGCGCATACATCTTTTTGGGTATGGACGCTGTGCGCGGCAAGCATGGCACCAATTACGCCAAGGCGGAAAATCTCGCCTATATGGCGGAGATCGCACTGGCGGAAGGAAGAACCGAGGAGGCCATCGGGCTTTTCCAGCAGGCGCTGGAGGCGCAGAGCTTCAACCTCTCCGCCTTTGACGGCCTTGCAAGAGCCTATGAGCAGGCAGGAAAAAAAGACGAGGACTACTATGCGCTGGCGGAGAAAGCGGCTGCGGCGCTGAAATGGTATCCGCTGCCCATGCACGACTATCTTGTCAACTGCCTGCAAAAGAAATGCACTTCCGTTTCCACCAAGACGGATATCGTGGCGCTGGCGAGCAAAACGCTGGATGATGCCATTGAGAATTACCAGTCCAGCGGGCTGGATCAGCCGGATCAGGTGAAGAATGTCGCGGCGTATCTGAAAGGCCGCATCCTCAAGGCAGCCAGCTTTTCCTTTGACAGCGGTGCGCTGACGCTGAACTCCAGCTATAAGGACAGCGAGACGGCGCTGGAGTATTCGCTGGACGGCGGTGCAAACTGGACAACATGGACACGCCAGCCGGGGGATGTTTCCCACCAGCTTACGGCGGAGGAACTTGCCGCCATCTCTGAGGAGCATGACATCCAGTTCCGCTTTCTGGGCGCGAAAAACATCCATACCATCGACATCACAAAGGGCACCGCACCGGTCAGCAACGCAAAGACCAACACCCCAGACGATAACGAGGATGTGTTCCTCAATCTCCAGTCCGGCTTGGAATACTCCACGGACAGCGGAACAACATGGTCGGCACTGACCGCCAAGAGCACCTTTCCGGGCGACACGACGGTGTGGCTGCGGAAAAAGGCCACCGGTACTGTGCTGGCAAGCCCCCATATCGAGGTGAAATACACCAGCAACGAGGGTACGCCGGAGCGCAGCTACCTCAAGCTGAAAGGCAGCTCCACGATCGTCAGCAATTCAGATCAGAACCCTGTGGACAAAGCCTTTGACGGCAATGTCAACACCTATTGGGGAAACAACTATGCGCAGGGCTTTGAGCAGGACAGCAGCGGAAATTGGGTGCCGAAGCACACATATGAATTTGTTTTGAAATTCGATCAGTCCCGTTATCTGTCTGCCATGACCTATCTGCCCCACGATATGGAGGGCGCGATCCGCGGCATTGAGATCTATACCAGCACGGACGGAGAAAACTGGCAGCTTGCCGCTGCCACGAAGGATTGGGGTGCCAATACGAAGGAAAAAAGTCTGGAGTTTGAGCGCCCCGCCCTTGCAGGCTATGTAAAGCTCAAGACCACGAAGGTGGGAACAAAGGAGTTTATGGACTTGCCCGCGGGCTATGCAACGGCGAAAGAGTTTCGATTCTATGAGAATTACGCAGTCAAGAGCAAGGAGATAGAGAGCTGGAGCGTAAACACCGACAGCACCAAAAAGCAGTATAAGGTGGGAGATAAGCTGGATCTGAGCGGCATCGAGGCGGTGATCTACTATACGGACGGCAGCACCGCCCTCATCCCGGCCAGCGCCTTGGATCGGAGCGTGGATGTGTTCACATCTGCGGCAACGAAGGAGGTCACCCTGCGCTATGCGGGGCTCACCGCAAGCTATCCGGTCACAGTGAAGGCCAATGACCGGACTGCCACCGAGATCGTTCAGGTGACTGCCGCACAGAAGAAGTATTATGCCGGCGACAATATGAACACATCGGATGTACAGGTTTTGGTTACTGACGGCAAAGAAAAGTGGTATCTGCTGCCCGGCGAGTTTACCATTTCCGGCGTACTTGCGGAGGGAACAACGAATCTGTCGGTACAGCATAACTCCCTGAGCAAGCCCTTCTCGGTGACGGCGGAAAAGGCGGTCACATCCTTGAAGCTGGAGCAGGGCGCGAATGTGAAAACCCAGTATTTCCTTGGCGACGCACTGGATCTGACCGACCTGACGGTCAAGCAGGTGCGGGCAGACGGCACCGAACAGCCCATGACAGCGGACGAATATACGCTCTCGGTGATAGACGGAGCTTCCGTCAGCGGCGTAGAGACGCTGAGCAAGACGGCGGGCAGCAAGACGCTGCGCTTCGCACTGAAGGACAAGCCGACGGTTTACACCGAGCTGGACATCACCGTTTTGCAGTACATCACCAGCGGCCCGTTCCGCTTTGAGGCGGTGGAGGGCAAGACGGAGTGCGTCCTCTCTTCCTATGACCCCACGCTGGGAGCTGGCGGCTCTCTGGCGGAGATCCCGGAGACGGTGACGGTGGGCGGCGTGACCTATACCGTAACGGGCATTGCGTCCAACGCGTTTGCGGGAGCAGGCGGCAGTGTGGACAGCGTTTCCATCCCCAAAACGGTGACGAGCATCCGAAAGGACGCGTTCAGCGCCTGCTCGAACCTGAAAAATGTGTACATGACAGGCTATCCCTCGCTGGATGGCCTAAATGTAGAGGCCGGGGCGTTCCCTGCGGTCTCCGGCGGACTGGTCTATTTGGCATCTGACCTCATCGGAACAGCGATCTCGCCCATTCCGGGGTATAAGGTGGCCGGACTGGAGGAACAGGTGCAGGAGGTGCGCCTGACACCGCCGGAAAAGACGAGCTATCTCATGGGCGAGACGCTGGATGATACCGGCTTGCAGGTCAACTTGATCATGAAGGACGGCAGCCGCTTGGAGGCGCAGAATGTGACGCTCAGCGGGTATGACCCGTCTGTGACCGGGCAGCAGACCGTGACTGCCGCAGTAGGGGGCACGAACCTGACAGCCACCTTCCAAGTGGAGGTGCGCTTTCCGACCATTACCATGCTCATCTCTCCCAAGGGTGCGGCCTACGGGGAGAACGACACGATCCAGCCGCTGACCGTTAAGGCAACAGCAGGGTCACATACCGTCCAATACCGCTGGTACAAGCTGGGCGAAAACGGTGAAAAGACCGTGATCCCCGGCGCGGACAGCACAAGCTATCTGCCCAAGGAGGCAGGAAGCTACGCCGCAGCCGCCTATCTGATGGACAGCAAGGGACAAACAAGCAACGAGGTCCTGTCTGCCACCGCAAAGATCGAGGTGGGCAGCTTTGTGGCCATCGTAAACGGCTCCGGCTATAGCAGCCTGGCAGAGGCCATTGAGAATGCGCCGGATGGAAGCACTGTACAGCTTTGTAAGGATGTGACGGTCGCGCAGGCGATCTCCATCTCCGGCAAAAAGCTGACGCTGGACGGCGGCGGACACCGCATGGACCGTGGGAACGGCTACAGTAACGAGTTCATCGCCCTGCGTGATAGCGCCGACCTGACGGTAAAGAATATCACACTGGATGGCGGTGCGAAATGGACCGGCGCTGTGGACGACATCCTGCAAAGAGGCACGACGAACAGCGGAATGAGGGCCGGCAGACCCTTGATCCTGACCCGGACACAGGCGCAGCTGACCCTTGGCAGCGGCGCGGTCCTGCAAAATAACGACAATCAGGTGAGCGCGTATAGCGAAAAGGTGGACAAATTCCTTCCTGTCGGCGGTGCGATCCAGATCAGCGATGGAATTCTTTCGCTCAACGGTGGCGAGATCAAAGACTGTAATTCCGCAGTCTTTGGCGGTGCGGCGCATATTCGAGGTGAGTCCACCCTTACCGCGAAGGCAGGTACGGTGTCCGGAAACAATGCCGGCGGCTTTGCTGCGATCTGTCTGGATAATACCGCACGCTCCATCGTGGAGGGCGGTGAGTTTTCAAACAACAGGAGTGCAGACAACGGCGGCGTATTCTGGCTGAGTATGGGAACGCTATCCATTACCGGCGGCACATTTGAAAATAACAGCACGGCGGGGAAGGGCGGCGTTGCCTATCAGAAAGAGGCAAGCGCCAGCGTATCCCTGAAGGGCGGCGTGTTCCGCAATAACCGCGCCAAGGGCGACGGCGGTGTGCTCTACACGCCCAACGGCCTGTCCATCTCCGGCGGCAGCTATGAGGGCAACACCTCTGGCGGAAACGGCGGCGCTGTCTGGACCAATGGAACGCTTTCTATCTCCGGCGGCAGCTTCCGCGACAATACCGCGCAGAAGGGCGCCGCGATCTATCAGGAGGGCGGCAAGGAGGTAACGATCACCGGCTTCGAGGAGATGCAGGAGCTCTACCTCAAGACCCTTGGGACGATCACCGTGCAAAATGAGCTGAAGGGCAAGCGCCTGCCGCTGCAAACAGAGAGCGCAGTGACGGATGGCATGACGGTCGCGACCCTGATGGTGGCGCGTCCCCAGGAGTACGGCGCGGTGACCACCTTGAACGGAAGCACTGTTCTGCCTGTAAAGGAAGGAACGAAGGGCTGGTTCTTGAAGGTGGATCAGGCCGCGCAGGTATGCACAGTCACCTATCATACGGATGGCGGCAGCATTCAGGATCAGAGCAACTACGAATCCTATCGCGTGGGCGTAGGGCTGACGCTGCCCATTCCCACGAAGGAAGGCTTTGTTTTCGCTGGCTGGTACATGACGGCGGACTTCTCCGGCGAGGCGGAGACGGCAATCGGAACCGACGCTGTGGGAGATAAGACCTATTACGCCAAGTGGAAGAAGGATGAGCCTCTGGTAAACGCCGCCAAGCCTGCGGCGATCACGTTGGCGGATGCCTCCTACATAGTTGGAGACAACGCGACCGCATTGGACGGTACGACAACTGCTGCTGACGGCGGCAAGATCACCTACCGGTGGTATGAGGCGATTTCCAAGGACAATCAGGATGGCGCACCGATCTCTGGTGAAACGGGTTCGACCTTTACGCCGGATACGACTGCGGCAGGTACGCGCTTCTACTATGTCGTAGCGACAAACACCAACGCAAACGCGACCGGCGAAAAGACTGCCGAAACCCGCAGCAATACGGCAACCATTACGGTGACGGAGAAGGCTGTGACCTACACCGTCTCCTACGATTGGGGCACGGAGTTCCCGGAGGGAGTGACCCTGCCGACAGATAGCGGAGCATACCATAGCGTGCAGGATGCCGAGGCGGCGATGGATAAGACCTACACCGCCAGCTCGACCTCCACCGCCCAGAAGGACGGAAAGTACGGCACATGGACCTTCTCCGGCTGGACGGCTTCTGTGGAAGGAACCGTTGTGAAGTTCACCGGCAAGTGGACCTTTACGGAAACACTCAAGGTAGACGCGGCCAAGCCTGCGCCGATCACGCTGACGGACGCCAGCTACACGGTTGGAGATAGTGCAGCAGCACTGAACGGCGAAACGACGGTCACGGACAACGGTACGATCACCTACCAGTGGTACGAGGCAACCTCCAAGGATGACCAGAACGGTACGCTGCTTGAGGGCAAGACAGATCCAATCTTCACGCCGGATACGACTGCGGCGGGTACGCGATTCTTCTATGTCGTAGTCACCAATACCAACGCAAATGCGACTGGCGAAAAGACTGCCGAGATCCGCAGCAATACAGTGACCCTTACGGTGACGGAGAAGGCTGTGACCTATACCGTTTCCTACGATTGGGGTACAGAAGTTCCGGATGGAGAGACCCTGCCGACAGATAGCGGAGCATACCAGAGTGTGCAGGATGCCGAGGCGGCGATGGATAAAACCTACACCGCCAGTTCGACCTCCACCGCCCAGAAGGACGGAAAGGACGGCACATGGATCTTCTCTGGCTGGACGGCTTCTGTGGAAGGAACCGTTGTGAAGTTCACCGGCGAGTGGACCTTTACGGAAACGCCTGTGCGCCCTGGGCGGCCCAGCTCCAGCGAATCGAGCGACCGGGATCACGATTATTCCGTCTCTGCGCCCGGTCACATCACTGGCGGAGCATTGTCTACAACACCGTCTGCGGCTGTAAAGGGCAGCACTGTGACCATCACGGCCAAGCCGGACAACGGTTACAGGCTGGATAAGCTCACTGTCATTGACCAGAGCGGTAATCGTCTCTCCCTGAGCGATCAGGGCAACGGCAAGTACACCTTTATCATGCCTGCGGGCAAGGTCAGCGTAGAGCCGGTCTTTGCGCCGATCAAGGCACAGCCAGAATTTAAGGATGTTGAGAAGGATTCCTATTATCATGACGCTGTTCACTGGGCGCTGGAAAAAGGCATCACCGAGGGCACCAGCACGGATACCTTCAGCCCCGGCGCTTCCTGCACACGCGCACAGATGGTGACCTTCCTTTGGAGGGCGGCAGGCAGTCCTGGCCCCAAGAGCGCGGCAAATCCCTTCAAAGACATTAACGAGAGTGATTACTATTATTCCGCTATTCTGTGGGCCATTGAGAATGGCATCACCAGCGGAACCGGCGCGGGTACCTTCTCGCCGACCGCGACTGTGACCCGTGGGCAGACAGTTACCTTCCTGCACCGGGCGGCAGGTTCGCCCTTGGCAGGCAGCTCCGGTTTCAACGATGTTTCGGATGGTGCCTACTATGCCAAGGCTGTCGCTTGGGCGGCAGAAAACGGCATCACCAGTGGCACCGGCAGCAACAAGTTCGCACCCAATGCGGACTGCACCCGCAGCCAGATCGTGACGCTGCTGTATCGCGCGAACAAGGGAAACTGACCCCTTCCCTTGTGGGAAGAATGGGGACAGATCCGTCCCCTTCTTCTCTAAGGGCCTGTCCCGCGCAGGACGGACCCTTAGAGAAGAAATGCTGTGATGCTTCATGCTCGCAGCTTCAACAGATACTTTTCTGTGCATATGATCGATATTTTTGGGATAGGAGCGCAGATACATCATGGGGCAAGATACGAGCGCAAGTAAAAAAACAATACTGAAAAAACGGACCTTCAAGGAACGGGTCGAGTCGATCTGTGATATGAGAGCCTGACGGCGGAAGAAAAACGACAGGAACTGCGCGGATTCTATGCCAAGTATACCGCAGACGAGAAGACACTATATAGGCGGTATCGCAGGCTGAAGTTTGAAACAGAGCAACTGGGGACGCTTGTGCTTGGGACCATATTTGGCGCATTGAGTTCTGTTTTTATAGCAGCCATGGGGAGACCATGGAATGGGATCGCTGAGTATATCTGCTGGGGAGCCGTTGTGTGGCTCCCAGCCATCGGCTTTGTATGCTGGTACCTGCGAGTATATATGAGCAAAGATGTTTTGTTGGTATATCCGGTCGAAATGAAGCTGTTGGAGAAAGAACTGCACATCTGGGATCTGCCGCCTTCCGCGCAAAAGAGCGAGTAAAAGGCGTGGTAGAGTGCAAACAAAAAAGCCCGTTTGTATCACAGGACAAGGGCCTCATTTACAAGTCTGAGAAAAGACAAGGTGTAGGTAATGTTGTGCTGTATGTGACTGGCCAAAGCGACCTGAACAGCACGAAGACCGTCCAGCTGACGAACTACAGCGCGAATGGGAATACCAGCGCATCTGTTCCGCAGCTCGTGAAGCTGTCCAATGACCGGTTCCTTGTGCTGTGGGAGCCCAGCACGAAGAACCAGTACGGGGCCTTTGAGACGGACGGGACGATCTGCTATGCATTCGTGGATGGCAGCGGCAAGCAGATCGGACAGGCCCAGAGTGAAAAAGCACGGCTTTCCGATTGCCAACCAATTACAGTAGACGGCAAAGCGGTATGGTATGTCACTTCCAACAGTGCACCGAAGTTTTATGAGATCGATCAAAACGGTAGCCTGACAGCATATAGCGCCGCTTCAAGTGGGACTCAGCAGCCGGGACAAACTGCGCCCGGAACGCCGGAAAATCCAAACGGGACGCTTCCGGGATAGTCGGCGTCGGGACTTGGCTTCAAAGATGTCCCTGCGAGCGCCTACTATTTGGATGCGGTAAAGTGGGCGGTGGAACAGAACATCACCGGCGGCACCTCTGCTAATACCTTTAGCCCGGATGTCTCCTGCACGCGCGGTCAGATCGCGACCTTCCTCTACCGCGCTGCGGGCAGCCCCGCACCCAAGAGTACAACAAATCCGTTCAAGGATATCAGCAGCACGGATTATTTCTATAATGCCGTCCTGTGGGCAGTGGAGCAGGGCATCACCAGCGGAACCAGTGCGGATACCTTCTCCCCGACCGCGACTGTGACCCGCGGTCAGACCGTTACCTTCCTCTATCGCGCTGCCGGTTCTCCCGCAGTGAGCGGCGGCAGCTTCAGCGATGTGGCGGCAGATGCCTACTATGCCAAGGCTGTCGCTTGGGCAAATGAGAACGGCATCACCAGTGGCACCGGCAGCAACAAGTTCGCACCCAATGCAGACTGCACCCGTGCTCAGATTGTGACACTGCTATATCGTGCCCAATAATTGATATTTGGAGGATAAGACTTGTGAAAAGTCAAAGGATGATCATAGGAACCACCATCGGAATAATTGCGGCGATGCTTTGGAGCGTTGTTTTTGCAAGCGGATTAAGTAGCAAGGCAGGAATTGGAATAGGAATAAGCTGGAGCCGTTGACAAACGCCTATTTTGAAAAAAGGCTTTGATTTTCCTACCCGGTCTTTGCCGTTTTTATGGTAGAAAAGACTTTTTCCTGAACTTTTTTCAAGACGGTTTTTTTAGAAAACCACTTTG
>ULVU01008638.1_pt1 | contig 9572 bp, 7 predicted proteins | sample 1959731 | NCBI WGS metagenome assembly ULVU01 (sample SAMEA4835794, study PRJEB28245) | human gut metagenome | biome: gut microbiome; material: fecal sample | place: Denmark | collected 2008 | reverse complement strand
AAAATTGAATTCATGATCTCAAATATTGCAAGTTTTCAAACCAGAATATTCAAAATGGTCAAGTGTACGCACTACACAGACAAGAAGAAAGGTTTTTTATATGGATTTATTTGATTATATGAGAGAACAGAACAGGGAAAAGGAATCGCCGTTAGCTTCCAGACTTCGTCCAGCGACGCTGGATGAGATGGTAGGGCAGCAGCATATCATCGGAAAAGACAAGCTGCTTTACCGTGCGATCAAGGCTGACAAGTTGAGTTCCATTATTTTATATGGACCGCCGGGAACCGGAAAAACGACACTGGCAAAGGTCATTGCCAATACCACAAGCGCTGAGTTCCTTCAGATCAACGCAACTTCCGCCGGGAAAAAAGACATGGAGGATGTCATTGCGCAGGCGAAGAACAATCAGGGCATGTACGGCAAAAAGACGATCCTGTTTATCGATGAGATCCACCGCTTCAACAAGGGACAGCAGGACTATCTCCTTCCGTTTGTGGAGGACGGAACCGTGATCTTAATTGGTGCAACGACCGAGAATCCATATTTTGAGGTGAATGGAGCGCTTTTGTCACGTTCCATTATTTTTGAGCTGAAGAATCTGTCCACAGAAGATATTAAGACGCTGATCCTCAGGGCGGTGAATGATAAGGAAAAAGGAATGGGTGCTTACGATGCAGTCATTGAGGAAGAGGCACTGGATTTTCTTGCGGACGTGGCAAACGGAGACGCAAGAGCAGCGCTCACAGCGATCGAACTTGGCATTCTGACAACGGAGCGGAGTGATGATGGAAAAATCCATATCACACTTGAGGTTGCCAGTGAATGTATCCAGAAACGTGTGGTGCGCTATGATAAAACAGGAGATAACCATTACGATACAGTCTCTGCGTTTATCAAAAGCATGCGTGGCTCTGACCCGGATGCTGCAGTTTATTATCTTGCCAGAATGCTTTATGCGGGGGAAGATATTAAGTTCATCGCAAGAAGGATTATGATCTGCGCAGCGGAGGATGTGAGCAATGCCGATCCGATGGCACTCGTTGTCGCAACATCGGCAGCACAGGCAGTTGAGCGTATCGGTATGCCGGAGGCACAGATTATTTTGTCGCAGGCGGTCACGTATGTGGCAAGTGCGCCAAAGAGCAACTCGGCAGTCAATGCGATCTTCGATGCGATGGAAGCAGTAAAGAATACGAAAACAGCGCCGATCCCGGTACATTTACAGGATGCACATTACAAGTCGTCCGGAAAACTGGGGCATGGTGTTGGATATAAATATGCACATGATTATCCGGATCATTATGTGGAGCAGCAATATCTGCCGGACGGACTGACAGACCGGAAGTTCTACGTTCCGGGTGAGAACGGCTACGAGAAGAAGATCCGTGAATATTTCAAAAAGATCAAGGGTGAGCCAGAAGAGGAGTAAGAGAACATTCCGGGCATGAGATGATCTCTGTTTCACAGGCTGATGAGCAGAGCACATTTTTCCGGTATTGGATCTTTACATATATTAAAAAGCAGGAGGAATTAGAGATGAAGTCCTACGAGGAAATGACAAAAGAAGAGTTATTGAAAGAGAAGGAAGGATTGGAAGCGGAATACAAAAAATTCCAGCAGAGAGGCTTAAAACTTGATATGTCCAGAGGCAAGCCATCCCAGGAACAGTTAGACCTTTCGATGGGAATGATGGATGTACTGACTTCCGGTGTTGATCTGACCTGTGATGATGGTACAGACTGCAGAAACTATGGTGTGCTGGACGGTATCAGTGAAGCAAAACAGCTTATCGGTGATATGATCGAGTGTAATCCGGACAATATCATCATTTATGGTAACTCAAGCCTTAACATTATGTATGACACCATCTCCCGTTCCATGACGCACGGTGTAATGGGAAATACGCCATGGTGTAAATTAGATAAAGTAAAATTTTTGTGCCCGGTACCGGGATATGACAGACATTTTGCGATCACAGAATATTTCGGCATTGAGATGATCAACGTACCGATGCTTCCGACCGGACCGGATATGGATATGGTGGAAGACCTTGTGAGCAAAGATGAGGCGATCAAAGGTATCTGGTGTGTGCCAAAATATTCCAATCCACAGGGAATCACTTATTCGGATGAGACGGTCCGCCGTTTTGCAAGATTAAAACCGGCAGCAAAAGATTTCCGTATTTACTGGGATAACGCATACTGCGTGCATCATTTATATGATATTAACCAGGATCATCTGATCGAGATTTTAAAAGAATGCAAGAGAGCAGGAAACCCGGATATGGTTTACAAATTCTGTTCTACAAGCAAGATCACATTCCCTGGTTCCGGTGTGGCAGCGATCGCAACTTCTGCCAACAACTTAGAGGATATCAAGAAACAGTTGAAGATCCAGACCATCGGCCATGATAAGGTAAACCAGCTGCGCCATGTCCGTTTCTTCAAAGATATCCACGGAATCACAGAGCATATGCGCAAGCACGCAGATTCTCTCCGTCCAAAATTTGAAATGATCCTGGATACATTTGAAAGAGAGTTAAAAGGACTCGGAGCCGGAAGCTGGTACAGCCCGAAGGGTGGATACTTCATCACATATGAGACACTGGATGGATGTGCAAAAAATGTTGTGGCAAAAGCAAAAAAAGCAGGGGTTGTGATGACTCCAGCGGGTGCGCCTTTCCCATATGGAAAAGATCCGCATGATTCTGTCATCCGTATCTCACCATCCTATCCAAGCCTGGAAGATCTTACGACTGCGATCGACATCTTTGTTGTCTGTGTCAAGCTCGCAAGCATTGAGAAGCTTTTAGGAGAATAATAGTAAGTTTTTAACCGCTGAAAAGCAAAAGAAAAAGACCTGTGTGTACAATGTCATGATGTTCGCATGACATAGGTACACGCAGGTCTTTTTTATGAATTATGCCTCAGTGGAAGCATCCTCTGTTCCGTTTTTCCATTTGTTGAATTTCTCGACAACTGCGTCGTAGGTTCTCTGGGAAATATCCGGAAGTTTATCTCCCCATGCTTTGGTTGCCTGTTCGAAACCTTTCTTGAAAGCTTCTAACATAGCGTCTGCTTTCTCGGAATCACCACCGGATAAAGCTTTTGCAAAATCAAGAATACGGTCGGAAGTCTGCTCTACACCCCAGTAACCGTCGTCCGCGATATCTGCCTGTGCCTGTGCTTTCACATCAGCTGATACGGTAAAATCACCTTTTGCAAGGAATTTCCACATATCATCTGCGGTGCCGATCGCAACCCCTTGCTTGGTCATCATCTGCTCAACGATGCTGCGGAGCTGTGCAGTGCGCTGCTCTGCGTCAGCTTTTAACTTTGCAACGATCGCTGCGTTGTCGGTCTTGCTTGTTGTTTTATTGGAAGCCTTGTCTGTCCTGGAGTCAGAACTCTTCTCATAAATGACACCGGAAGCTGTCTTGGAAGAAGCTGCCTTTTTCGTTGTCTCGGATGTCTTTTCTGCTGATTTTGTTGTTGTCTGTGTAGATGCTGCTGCGGCAGCAGTCACAGTGTTAATGGAATTGATTGCCATATGATCCTCCTTGTCTGGCGAAGCTGGATGCATTTGTTTTTACAGAAAACAAAATGTTCAGCCACCTGAATGAATAGTTATTAACCTTCCATGGTTCTGTTAATTATATCGGACTGGCAAAGAAAAAAGTTTAGTGCCGATTGACCTTTTGGACATAAAATGATAAGATACTAATTGTATACAAAAAACACAAAAAAAACAAGTTTTATTTTAGGTACAATCAATGCGTGTTAGCGACGATTTTGGTAAGGAGAAACTAACCGATGAAGGATATTTCAGTAAAGGCGCTGGCTAAGATCAATCTTGGGCTGGATGTGGTACGAAAAAGAGAGGATGGTTATCATGAGGTCCGCATGGTGATGCAGACCATTCATTTGTTTGACAGGCTGGAGATCTCGAAGAATACTTCCGGTGAGATCACGATGGAAACGAATCTTTCTTTTTTGCCGACGAATGAGAACAATCTTGTCTATAAAGCGGCAAAGCTTTTGCAGGATGAGTTTGCGATAAAAGATGGCGTGCATGTATGGCTGCACAAGTACATTCCGGTAGCTGCCGGGATGGCAGGGGGAAGCACGGACGCAGCGGCAGTGTTATATGGTATGAACCAGATTTTTGATCTGGGACTGACAAGGGAAGAACTGATGGAGCGCGGTGTGAAGATCGGTGCAGACGTTCCGTACTGCATTATGCGTGGAACGGCTTTGGCAGAGGGCATAGGAGAGAAGCTTTCGAAGCTTCCGCCGATGGTGAAATGTCCTGTTTTGATCGCAAAACCGCAGATCAGTGTTTCTACTAAGTTCGTCTATGACAATCTGAAGTTAGGCTCTGATATGGTACACCCGGATATTGACCGGCTTGTGGCAGATATCAGAGAGAAAGATTTATATAAAATTGCAGCAGATATGGGAAATGTCTTAGAGACAGTGACAATCCCGGCTTATCCTGTGATCGCAGACATCAAAGATCACATGATGGAGCATGGCGCTGTGAATGCCATGATGAGTGGCAGTGGTCCGACGGTTTTCGGTCTTTTTGACAAGGAAGCGACGGCAGTAGAGGCATACGAGGCGATGAAAGCCTCCGGTCTTGCAAAACAGGTATATTTAACGAGTATTTATAATAACGCGCGTAAGTAGAAAGGCATGGTATCAAAGATGACAGAAGATTTAACATTGAATATGGATGCGTATCTTCCGCTGAGAGATGTTGTGTTTAACACGTTAAGAGAGGCTATTTTAAAAGGGGAATTAAAACCGGGCGAGCGGCTGATGGAGCTGCAGCTTGCGGCAAAACTTGGTGTCAGCCGTACACCGATCCGTGAGGCAATCCGTATGCTTGAGCAGGAGGGACTTGCCGTTACGATTCCAAGAAAAGGCGCGGAAGTTGCCAAAATGACGGAGAAAGATATGGAGGATGTCCTTCAGATCCGTGAAGCGTTAGATGAGCTTGCGGCAAAAATTGCATGTGAGCAGATTTCTGAGGAACAGTTAGAAGAGCTGGTTGCGACCATGCATGAGTTTGAGGAATCCACCAAGACAGATAATGTGAAAAAAATCGCAGAGGCGGATGTAAAGTTTCACGATATTATTTACCAGTCAACCGGTAACCCGAAGCTTGTGAATATGTTAAATAACCTCCGGGAGCAGATGTACCGCTATCGTGTGGAATATCTGAAAGATGAGAATAATTATCCGACACTGATGAAGGAACATAAAGATATTGTGGAGGGGTTAGTCCGTAAGAACAAAACGCAGGTGACAGAGACGATGCACCAGCATGTGAAGAATCAGGCAGTCGCAGTTAAGGCAATGATCCAGGAGCAGGAATAAGAAGTGACCGCCTGGAGGACAGGAAAACTGCATAAAAAATGGAAAACCGTACAGACTAGAAAGAGGATAAGCATTTGCTTATCCTCTTTCGTATTTTTTTAAAACAATTAAGCGGCAAAACTCCAATCTTCACTGTGAATATTATGAAAAATGAACAAAATTTTCGAAGACACGCTTTCGCTACGTGTCGCTCACAGCGGTACTAAGAAGCCAGTCACAACATAGCGTTGTTCCTGCCTTCTAAGGACCGGTGGCTCCCCAGTGTCTTCTCAAGCTTTTGTTCATCTTTCATAATTATTTACTGTATTTGGGAGTTTTGCTGGCAGTTTTTTTAATAGAAGAAACAAATAGAAAGGAAACAAACTGCAAATGTCGGAGGATAGTAAGCGTCCGGTGTCGACGGATTTAACGCAAAATATAGAGGAAATGGAATTTTATTTTCATGACTGTGCGGACATTAAAAAGAAGCAGATGAAGCTTGGCAGGAATCAGGATACCGCCTGTTATCTGACCTTTATTGAAGTGTCCGTGGACATGGGAACGTCCGCACTCGGAGAGACTTTAAAATACTTAAATGGACTGACAAGAGATGAGATCCTTTGTACACTGCAGGAAAATGCGCTTGGAATTTCGGATGCAACATATTTTCCGACCATTGAGGAGGCTGTGAGCGGTCTGCTCACCGGGGAGGCGATTCTTTTTGTGGACGGTTTTGACCGGGCAGTGAAAATACCGGATGACGGTTATCCGAATATGGGGATCACAGAGGTAGATTCGGAAAAAGTAATCCGTGGCTCCAACGAAGGTTTCTGCGATTCTGTGAAGCAGAATGCGGCGCTGATCCGGAAAAGGATCCGTTCGCCCCGTGTGAAAGTGAGAGGACTGAAAGCCGGGATTAGATCGAACACGAACGTCTATCTTGTGTATGTGGAGGATCTTGCGAATCCGGGACTTGTAAAAGAAATTGAAAAGAGGCTGCAGGATTTCACGATTGATGGGATATTAGACAGCGGAATGTTAGAACAGCTGGCAGAGAAAAAATGGTATTCGCCATTTCCACAGTTTCAGACAACGCAGCGTCCCGACCGGGCGGCCATGGCGGTATTAGAGGGCAGAGTGATCGTGATGTGCGATAATTCTCCGATCGGTCTGATACTGCCGACAGATTACAATTCATTTATCCGTACCAGTGACGATTATTACAGCCGTTTTGAGATTGCGACGTTCGGGCGGATCCTGCGGTATCTCGCATCCTTTTTTGCAATGACGCTGCCGGGATTTTATCTTGCAGTGACTAATTTTCATACACAGATACTTCCAACTACACTACTTTTGTCGTTTGCTGAGGCGAGGCAGGGTGTCCCATTTCCGGCAGTCGTGGAAGTACTCATCATGGAATTGTCGTTTGAACTTTTGCGGGAGGCGGGCGTGCGGCTTCCCGGTGCGATGGGAAATACCATCGGAATCGTGGGAGGACTGATCATTGGACAGGCAGCGGTAGAGGCGAATCTGGTCAGTCCGATCGTGGTGATTGTGATCTCCTTTACCGCACTCTGTTCCTTTGCGATCCCGAATGAAGAATTTGCCACGGCGTTCCGCATTTTAAAATTCTTTTTTATTGGAATCTGTGCGTGGCTTGGCTACTTTGGCATGCTGCTTGGGCTGCTTGCGGTGCTCACCCATCTGTCGCATCTGACAAGCTTTGGCATCCCGTATCTCATGCCGTTTGTGGGAGCAGATTTGAACAATTATGAGGATGAGCGGGATTTTATCTGGCGGCAGCCTTTCCGGAAACTGCGCAAACGTCCGATTTATGCAAATCCGAAAGAGCGGACAAAGCTGACGTTTTCAAAGAAGAGATAGGTTGAGAAAAGTTTTTATCTTAAGATAAATGGAAATCTGATGAAAAAATGCGCAGATGTTAGAAGAGATAGGGGGAAGTATGTTCTCAGAAAACAATCAAATTTCAGGCAGACAGGTGTTCCGACTTCTGACGTATGACTTTCTTGGAATGGGAACGCTGCTGCTGCCGACAATGCTTGCAGATACGGCAGGGCGCGACGGGATTTTTTGCATTCTGGCGGGGATTTTGTCCACGTTTTTGTACTTGAAATTATTGAGATATCTGTTGAAAGGAATGAAAACAAATTATCCCGACTTTTTGAAGCAGAAGTGTGGAAAAGTATGCGGTTATGTGCTCTGGGGCGGATATTTTCTGTATTTTATCCTTATGGCTTCGTACACGGCGTATCTGTTTTCCACGCTGATGTTGAATGGGCTTGTGGAAAACATCAGCTTTTATCTGGTGCTGTTGTTGATATTGCTGCTCGCGTTTTATGGAATGGCGGGCGGGATCGAGGGCAGGGCGAGAGTGTACGAGATGCTGTTCTGGTTTCTGATGATACCGCTGTTTCTGATGTTATTTGCGGCGTGCAGGGAGGTGAAGTCAGCCTACTGGAGCCCGGTTTTTGTGGCGGATGGAAAAGAAGTGTTAAGCGGCAGCTATTATGTGCTTTTCTGTTATTCCATGGTGTCGATCGTACTGTTCCTGAAAGAATATGTTGCGGATCGTAAGAAATGCGTTGGTGCAGCAGAAAAAGCGGTCTGGTTTTCCGGTGGCGTATTTGCAGCACTGTACCTGATCCTGATCGGGCTGTTTGGCGTCGAGGCACTGGCTCAGATGAAATTTCCGGCGGTCACGATGATGAGCCGCGTGCAGGTGACGGGCGGATTTTTGAAGAGGACGGATGCTTTTATGTTCAGCATCTGGTTTTTTACGCTGTATGCGATGCTAAACAGCATGGTTTTTTACAGTGGAAATCTGGCTGAAAAAGTAATCCGTGACTGCGGCGGTTATCTGGAAGGGAAAAAAAGAATGCTGCCGTATCTCATTCTGCTGCTTCTGGTGTATGGCGTGACAGTGCTGTTTTACAGAAATCAGCAGTTTTTGGACTGCGTGACATTCCTGCTGTGGAAGATTGGAACACCTTTTGTCGTTGGCGTGCCGGTACTGCTGTGTCTGACCGGAGAGAGAAAAAAACATAATAAAAAAGTGCGTGTGCTGGTGCTGGTATGTTTTTTGTTTGGGTGTCTTTTTTTGCAGGGGTGTAATGTCGCAGAACTTGAGGATAAGGCATTCCCGGTTCTTTTGAATATCAGAGATCAGGACGATTTCCAAAATGTGTGGCTGAATCATGAGTATGCAGGAAATAAAAAGGTGGATTACAACCATTTGAAAGTGGTGCTCATTGAGAGGTCTTTTCTGGAAAAAGAGGCGGAAGTGGAAGATATGCTATCCATGCTGGAGCAGGAAAAAGAGGTTCCGTGGAACGCTTATGTGATGACGACGGAAAGCTGTGACCGTCTGGCGCAGACAGAGGGAGAACTTGATGTGCTGCTTGGAAATTATCTGGAAGAACTGCTGGAAAACACATCGGGCATTGACCAGAAAGCGTATCCGACGCTTGGCATGCTCTATGAGGAGCGGGTTAATCACTTGGAGACACTTTATATTCCTTTTGTGGATATGGAGGGGGAGCAGTCCGGGGCAGTGGAGGATGATACCGGGAAACCGCAGATTACAGCCTACGAAGTCTGGAAACGTGGAAGGGCGGCGGGGCTTGTCGATACGGATACCGCGCGTGCAGCATTCTTCACGCAGAACTTTGCGGACGATTACACCTTACAACTTGCACCGGAACTTTATGTGAAAGTGGATGCAGCTTCCTGCCGAGTCAAAGAAACGGAAAAAATCGGTGCCGGAGGTCTGACAGAGCAGGTTGTCACAGTGACTGTGACGGGAGAAGGCGAAATCTTAAGCGGCACAGTTTCTGCAAGTGAAAAAGAGCAGCTTCTCAACACCAGGATGGAGGACTATCTGAATGCGGCCGCCTCACATGCACTTGAGAAAGAAATCGATATTACTAACAGTTACCGGAATCTCGGTGCCGATAACCGCACATGGTATTTTAAGTATCAAAACACTCCTGCCGCTTATGAGAAAGACATCAAAATCCAATATCTGGTAAAAATAAACTGGAAATCGGAATAAATGCAAAGTTTTCGGGAATTATTCAATGTAGGGATAGAAGGTCGATGAGCGAAACTCGAATTTAGGTTATGAAGATTGCGAAAAATGAACAAAAATATTCAAGACACGCTCCCGCTATGTGTCACTCGCAGCGGTAC
>ULVU01048614.1_pt1 | contig 9607 bp, 7 predicted proteins | sample 1959731 | NCBI WGS metagenome assembly ULVU01 (sample SAMEA4835794, study PRJEB28245) | human gut metagenome | biome: gut microbiome; material: fecal sample | place: Denmark | collected 2008 | reverse complement strand
TTTGCGCGAAGCTCAGTTACGTTTTGCGCGAAGCGCGACAACGGTCACGCCTTAAGCGATATTTTTTTTGAGCTCCGCCTTGACCACCCGGAGATTTTCTGGGTGTCCAGCTTTAAGTACCGGTATTTCGCGGATTCCCCGAATCTGATCTTCATCCCGGAATACCTTTTTGAGAAGAGCAAGATCAAAGACCACCAGAAAGCCATGAATGCCCGGGTGGAAAAGCTCGCAAGACCGGCGGCAAAGCTCCCGGAGCTGGAAAAGGAAAAGTATATCCACGATTTTATCTGTGAGAATATCCACTACGATAAACTGAAAAAGCCCTATTCCCATGAAATTATCGGACCGTTGGGTCATGGTGTCGGCGTCTGCGAGGGGATCGCAAAGTCGGTCAAGATCCTCTGCGACGCGCTTGGAATCTGGTGTATGATCGCCTTATGCGGAAACAATCCGGAAAAAGGGATCAAGTACCGCCATACATGGAATATCGTGAAGATCGGTAAGACTTGCTATCACCTGGATGCCACCTTCGACAACAGCCTTGGAAAATGCGTTGAGACCGGCGGTGAGATCCGCTACGACTACTTCAATCTGGACGATAAGGCGGTCTTCCGCGACCATGAGCCGTTGATCGCCCCCGCCCCGGTCTGTACGGACGGTGATCACTTTTACTATAAAGAGAAAAAACTTTCCTTCACAAAGACGGAGGAAGTTTACAAGCGCTCCCGGCAGACTGCAAAGAAGAATAAAACACTTACATTCCACTGGCGCGGCGGCTACCTGACCCGTGAGGTTCTGAAAGAACTCATTGAACTTATCGAAAAAGCCGGAGCCGAGCAGAACAAGACCGCTCATATCCAGCTCAACTGGCCTCAGGCAGTTCTGCGGATCCATTATACGGATGAAAAATCCCAGGCTGTCGTCACCATGGAAGAAGCCAATGAGGGGGAAGAGTCCTGATCTCGTTACTCCACATAGATAAGGATTTCCGAACTGAAAAGTCTGCATGCTGCAGCGGAGGCATCCGACACTGACGATCCAGAACGAAAAAAGAACATATAAATTTTCGACAGCATATTTACATGCTGTCTTTTTTTGCTTATAATGACGGTACAAAAAATAATCACTGTTAATAAGTGAACCTGTCGATGGCAATCGTGCCGGAATTCAGATGGGACAGTGGAAAATTACGGCTGTACATACACAGGCAGCTGAAAAAATTTACATCAGGGGAGAAAAACGTATGGGAAAAGAAAAGATAACGGATCAGGCGATGTATGATTTCTATGGAAAAATGCCGTTGAAACGTGCGATTCCACTTGGACTCCAGCATGTGTTGGCGATGTTTGTCGGAAACCTGACCCCGCTTCTCATTATCTGCGGCGCATGCGGAATCAGTGGAAGCGAGGAGTTCGCCCATCTTCAGGTCTGTCTTTTACAGAACGCGATGTTTGTAGCGGGAGTTGTGACTCTGGTCCAGCTCTATGCGATCGGTCCGATCGGAGGTAAAGTTCCGATCATCATGGGAACCAGCTCCGGTTTCATCGGAGTTTTCAAGAGTGTGGCGGACACTATGGGTGGCGGACTCGCCACCTATGGCGCGATCATGGGAGCGTCAATTCTCGGCGGTCTTTTTGAGAGTGTTCTCGGATTCTTTATCAAGCCGCTGCGTAAATTTTTCCCGGCAGTTGTAACGGGAACGGTTGTATTGTCCATCGGACTGTCCCTGATCTCCGTCGGGATCAATTCTTTCGGCGGCGGAAGCGGCGCGAAGGACTTTGGCTCTATGGAGAACCTTCTCCTGGCGATCTTTGTCCTTGTGGTGATCCTTACTGTGAAACACTGGACCAACGGAATGGCAAGCAACTCCGCAATTCTCATCGGAATCATTGCGGGATATATTGCGGCATTTGTTATGAGCCTGGTTCTTCCGACAACGGGAATCACGGCAGACGGAGCCGAGTACACGAAAGCATGGGTCCTGAACTGGGATAAAGTCGCCCAGGCAAGCTGGATCAGCATTCCGGAATTTCTTCCGGTGAAGCCGGTGTTTGATGCCCGTGCCATCGCGCCGATCCTCATCATGTTTATCGTAACAGCTGTTGAGACGGTCGGAGATATCTCCGGTGTTATTGAAGGCGGAATGAACCGTGAGGCGACAGACAAGGAGCTTTCCGGCGGCGTGATCTGCGACGGTATCGGATCTTCTTTCGCGGCACTGTTTGGAATTCTTCCGAATACCTCCTTCAGCCAGAACGTCGGACTGGTTACGATGACAAAAGTAGTGAACCGTACCGCTCTCGCGACAGGCGCAGTATTCCTGATCCTCTGCGGTCTTGTTCCGAAGCTGGGCGCCATCGTTTCTATTATGCCGCAGGCTGTTCTCGGCGGCGCAGCCGTTATGATGTTCTCATCCATCGTGATCAGCGGAATCCAGCTGGTCACAAAGGAGAAGATGACAGCGAAGAACCTGACTATCGTTTCTGTAGCGCTTGGAGTTGGTTATGGAATGGGAGCGAACACGGCAATCTTAGCTCAGACCCCGCAGGCGATCCAGCTGATCTTCGGCGGTTCCGGAATTGTTCCGGCGGCTATGGTTGCGATTTTGTTGAATATTGTGCTTCCAAATGATAAAAAATGATGGGATTTGCGCTGAACGATTATAAAATACTTAAAATCGTTAAAATGACCCGATCAAGTACGTTGAAAATTTTTTGATAAGAAATCTGTGCGCAGGGTTAATAAAAAAGCGGAATTTATCCGGGCGATACCGAGGTGTCGCTTACCGGTTAAATTCCGCTTTTTTTAGTTGCTCCAGTTCTGCCGGGGTGTCCGCGTCAGCGAGTTCCAGAGGATCACCTGCGGGGAAATACCGGACAACGTCGGGATATTTTTTCAGCAGAACATTGCCGCCGTGATTGTCCGGGAGTGTGAGAAGCTCCTCAAAATATCGGTTCCCGAAAAGAATTGGGTTTCCAGGAATTATAGAATCATCCTCAGCGATAGCTGCCAGGCGGAAAATCGGAGAGGCAGTTTGATAATACTGCGAAAATGTTATTACCATAGCTTCAAGTGTCTCTTTTGTTAACAGCGGCTGATCCCCCAGCGCAAACATACACCCCGCAAGTTCCGGATATTCCTTCAATAAGGCAGACAGTCCAAGATGTACCGTGTGATTTCTGTAGGGCATTGCATGCAGAAGGACCGGAATCTTTCGCTCTCGACAAAATGCTTCAACTTCCCTGGATCTCGTCACAACGATCCGGGCAGCAAAAAGTGCACCGTCGGTGGCGGATAAGATCCGGTAGATCATTGGCTTTCCATTGAAATCTGCCATAAGTTTATTGGAACCAAATCTTTTTCCAAGCCCGGACGCCATGATCACGCATCCGATGGGCAGAAGCGGATGATCCAGGTCGTAAACGAACACGTCGTTCCGTGCCCGCAGTGCATCGAGAAACGGTGTGGATTGGCTGCGGAGAACAGCGATGACCTGTTTCTGGTCAAAAAGACGGAAAACAGCATCGCAGAATTCCGGGCAGGAGCTTTCCAGATAGCCGAGTTCGTCGATTACCGCCCATTGGGAAGCGGACTCAATGGCGCGGGTTATAGAAGTGATGCCGAGCCCAAGGAAGCCATCCATATCCGGTGTCATTTGGTTGCCGGATCGTTGAGCATCAGGATGCGCAGAATCAGCAGCACAAGCTTTTTGTACAAAATTATCTGCAGAGAAATTTGGAACAGCGAAGGACTTATGTGGATGGTAGGATCCGATTCTCGCAGTTTCACCAGTAAGATTATCTGTCAATTCCACAAGGTCGCGCGGAAACGCCCGCGTTGTAAATCCTGGAAATGGTCCTAAATCAGAAAAGTACGGCAGTGCCAGAATTTCTCTCAGCAGCGTGCTCTTCCCGATTCCCCGGCTGCCAGTTATGACCAAATGCCGTTTTTTATGAATACCTGCAGCTGCCGCTGTTTCAGACACAAATTTATTCCCCGTCTTCTCCCCCATCTGCATATTTAGAAAAGATCTGAGTATAGAGCTCGCGGCTGCTCTGAATACAGGCGTCACGGTAGGTTTCATAGTCATGTAAAAACTCCTTTGCTTTCGGCGTCAGGACACTTCCTCCGCCGCCTTTTCCGCCGATCCGGCGGGCCGTGAGCGGAAAACCGAGATTCTTTTCAGCTCGCCTCATGATGGCAAGTGCCTTCGTATACGCCATCCCCATAGACATCGCCGCCGCCCGCAGCGAACCGGTCTCCTCGATCAGATGGAGCAGACGGCAGGGACCTTCACCAAAGAATCGGAGGTGGTCATCGTCGCAGAGAAAAACTCGGATGTCGGATATCATGGAGAACACCTTCTTTCAAGAATTATTATGATCATAATATGTAACTGTGAGGATACTGGACAGTTACCATAATATCATAAATGCCAATCTGGAAACAGCAAAATGATTCAGCACTGCGGGAGAAAGATCCGCAGCAGAATAATTACAGAAGGGGAAGCAGGATGAGCCGCTTATGGTTCGAGATTTTCGGATCCGCAACAGCAACAAGTCTTACCGCCCCATAAATTTCAGAAAACGCCTTTTCCATATCCTGGACAGAGTCAGTTTTTGGCTGCAGCGTGCAGATCAGGCGGCCATCTTTTAAAAGCATCAGCGTGTCACAGCAGGCAAGCGCCAGAACCGGGTCATGAAGGCAGATCAGACCAGCTTTTCCAGGACGCCCATGCACTAATTCCATGATCATCCGCACCATCCGGTACTTATTTCCGAGATCCAGCGAACTGTCCGGCTCGTCGAAGAGCAGCAGCTTCGTGTCTTCCACCAGCGTCCGGGCCAGGATCACAAGCTGCTTTTCTCCACCGCTGAGCGTCAGATAATCCCGGTCTGCGAGACCAGCCATCCCGACCTGTTCCAGAGCCCGGAGGGCCGCCGCTCTCATATCCGCGGACGGCTGGCTGAGCAGCTTTAATTTTGGATAAAATCCCATCAGCACCACATCTATGGCACTCATGGAGATCGAGATCCCGCTCTGCTGCGGAATATAACTGACCCGCCGTGCCAGTTCCTTTGAACGCAGTCCGGCGAGCTCAGCACCTTCAAGAAAAACATGCCCGTCATGGGGCAATTCCCCGCAGATGGCCCGGAGAAGTGTGGTCTTTCCACCTCCGTTTGGCCCCAGAAGTCCGATCACACGCCCTGGTGTGTCAACAGAAAAGGAGACATGATCCAGGATCTGCCGTCCGCCGAGACAGAGGGAGATATCCTGAACAGAAAAAAAATCAGCCATTTTGACTCAGCTCCTCCTTTCCGAGAGAATCAGATAGATCAAAAACGGTGCACCGAGAAGCGATGTGAAGATACTCACAGGCAATTCCACCGCAGTCAGGGACTTCGCCAATACGTCCGCAGTGAGCAGCAGGACACTTCCGATGATCCCGCTCAAAAGACAGGATGACCGCCTGTTGTGCCCGGTGAGAAGTCTCGCCGTGTGTGGGGCGAGAAGACCGATAAAACTGATAAGTCCCGTGACGCTGACGGCGGCAGCCACCGTGAGTGTCGCGAGGAAAAGCACGAAAAACCTGGTCTTCTGGACAGAGACACCCAGCATTCGTGCCTCGTCCTCCTGCACCGACAGCGCCAGTACATGGCGGTGGAGCAGGAAAATAACGGCGGAGCTAAACAGAATGATCACAACAGGGAACGGGATCTTCGAGGCAGTGACGCCCGCAAGACTTCCCATGATCCAGTATTCGATGGAAGCCAGCTGTTTTTCCGGGTCAGCCATGAGCTTCAGCACCATGAGAAATGTCTGCGCCAGGGAGTGGACCGCGATCCCCGCGAGAACAATGGAAGAGTGTTCCTTTACTGGGGAAAGGGCGGTGAGTCCAAGGGACAGACAAACTGCGAGAAGTCCGCCGACAAACGCGAAGACCGTGGTGGACGGCGATGCGGCGGAGGTAAAAAGGATTGCGAAGGCGGCACCTGCGCTGGCACCGGAAGAGACGCCGATGATATCGGGGGACGCCAGCGGGTTCCGGAAGACCGTCTGGTAGACGAACCCGGCCACGCCGAGGCCAAAGCCGCCGACGAGTCCCATGAGGGCGCGGGGCAGGCGGAGTATGGTAAAGGTGCGGACCGCCATTGGTTCCCCTGCGCAAAGATCCGCCAGGGAGATCGGGTACTTTCCGGTAGTCAGTGCTGAAACAAAGGCGATGACAAGAAATGTCATCGCCAGAGTTAAAATTGCCATTGTCCGGTTGGAATCAGTTTGCGCTTTCCGGAGTGAAGCCATAGAATGTTTCATAGAAATTCTTTTCTGTAGTCTTGAAATCGTCTTCAGTTACAACGTCCGGGTGAAGAATGGAAGCGACATAGTAGCTGCCTAAAAAGCTTGCCGGTACCGGGGAATCGAGAGCTTCGATGTCGCTCGGGATCTGGGCAATGTGTCCTTCTTTTACAGCTGTGCAGTCAGCGAGAGCGGAATCGTTCAGAACAGAGTCAACATCGTAGTCAGCGTCAGCAGCGAGTACGATGTAGTCTGGGTTCCAGGAGAGGATCTGCTCGTAGGAAGTATCTGCCCAGTATGTATCAGTGATGTCGGAAGCCGCGTTCACGCCGCCGGCGTTCTCGATCAGGGTGGACTGATACATCTCCGGACCAGCGGTTTGTAACAGAGAGCTGTTGCCTGCAAGGTATACGGACGGAGTCTCAACGCCGTCGAGGGATTTCTTTAAGCTCTCAAGAGCGTCGGAGATCCAGTACTCCAGCTCTTGGCCTTTCTCAACTACGTCTGCGGCTGTGGAGATCATGTCGATGGTCTCGAATAACTTTGTCTGGTCTTCCGGATTTACAGCGATTACGGTGAGACCAAGCTCTTCCATAGCCGGGATGGAATCTTTTAACTTTGTCGGAACGATCACAAGGTCCGGTTTTAATGCGGCACAGCCCTCAAGGTCAAACTCTTTCGCTGTTCCGACAGACGGGAGTTCTGTGAGTTCCGGAGCGCTTAATTTGTAGATGTTTCTCTTGTCGGCCTTTGCCTCAACGCCGACTAACTGGTCATCGAGACCAAGGGCGATCAGCAGGCTTGTGGAGATATAGTAGCCGCTGACGAAGGATTCCGGCTGTTTCTCGATCGTAACCTCACGGCCAAGATGGTCGGTGATGGTGACCGGATAGGTGACAGTCATTTCGTCACCGGCCGCCGCGAATGTCTCAGCAGCGGATTCGGATGCGGCTTCTGTGGTAACTTCAGCAGCTGTCTCAGCCGCGGTCGTCGTGGATGCAGTGCTGTTTCCACATGCAGTCGTGCTCACGGATAATGCGAGAGCTAAGAGCAGGGCGGAAAGCTTCTTGAGATTTTTTTTCATGATCTTTTGTCCTCTTTCAATATTTTTGTGTTGAAATTTCGTTATGTTTTTTTAACTATAACGGAATTATAACAGAAAGTATGTTAAAATTAAAGTATATTTTACAACTGTTCGATAGGGATTACACGCTTGTCTGCGCAGGCTGTGAAAATGCTGGACAGATATGAAGTTTTTGTAGCGACAAGGAGCAAAGAATGAGAGTTATCAGGGAATATAAACGTGCGGAAAGCCTGGAAGAGGCATGGCAGTTAAATCAGAAGAAGAGCAACCGCGTGCTCGGCGGTATGGTCTGGCTGAAAATGGGAAAGATGCAGATCGGTACGGCGATCGATCTCTCCGGTCTCGGACTTGACACCATCGAGGAGACGGGGGAGGAATTCCGGATCGGCTGCATGGTGACACTGAGAGACCTGGAGCTTGATCCGGGCCTCAATTCATACACGGACGGCGCGGCGAGGGAGTCCGTGCGCCATATTGTCGGGATCCAGTTCCGGAATCTCGCGACAGTGGGTGGAAGTATTTATGGAAGATACGGATTTTCCGATGTGCTGACGATGTTTTTGTCCATGGACAGCTATGTGGAGCTTTATAAAGGCGGGATCATTCCGTTAAAGGAGTACGCGAAGATGCCGTATGACAGGGACATCCTGGTGCGGCTCATCGTGAAGAAAGAAAAGGCGGCGTTCGATTACCAGTCTGTCCGCAACAGCCAGACAGACTTTCCGGTACTGACCTGCGCGGCGGCAAAGACGGAGGCAGGATACCGGTTTTCCATCGGGGCGAGACCTGGAAAGGCAGTACTTTTTGAACTTGCAGACGCGGATATTCAAGTCGCAGATGTGGAAAACATGGCAGAAAACGCGGCGAAATGTGTAAAAGAACAGGTCGGGACCGGCTCCAACACGAGAGGAAGCGCGGAGTACCGGAAACACCTGGCGGGAGTTCTGGTAAGGAGAGCTGTCTGTAAGCTGGCGGGAAAATAAGGAAGAATTCCAGCTGGATCAATCAGATGAAAGTGAAAAAAATTTATAGAGGAATTATATCATGAACATTACCATGACATTAAACGGAAAGAAGATCTCCGCCGACATCGACGCGGACATGCTTTTGATCGATTTTGTGCGGGATCACGGATGCTACAGCGTGAAGCGCGGCTGTGAGACATCCAACTGCGGTCTTTGTACGGTATTTTTAGATGAGAAGCCGGTATTATCCTGTTCGGTGCTTGCGGCAAGAGCGGACGGAAGAACGGTGACGACCCTGGAGGGACTTCAGGAGGAGGCGAAGGAGTTTGGGGCATTTATTGCGGATCAGGGCGCGGAGCAGTGCGGCTTCTGCAATCCGGGCTTTATCATGAACGCACTGGCGTTGTTCCGGGAAAACGAGTACCCGGAAGAGGAAGAGATCAGGGAATATCTTGCCGGCAACCTGTGCCGCTGCTCAGGCTATGAGGGACAGCTCCGCGGGATCCAGGCGTTCCTTGCATGGAAAAAGGAGAAAAGCGGAAAGGAGTCGGAGAAGTCATGAAATATGTAAATCAACCGGTACGGAAAAAGGACGCGATGCAGCTCGTAACGGGACAGCCGGTCTATGTGGATGATATCGCACCGAAGGACTGCCTGATCGTGAAGCTTCTGCGATCTCCTTACGCAAATGCGATGGTGACATCCGTAAACAAGGCTGCCGCAATGAAGGTGGACGGCATCGAGGCAATCTATACATGGGAGGATATCCCACAGGACGGAAGAAGATATACTCAGGCAGGTCAGACCTACCCGGAGCCGAGCCCGTATGATCGCCTGCTGATCGACCGCCATGTACGGTTTGTCGGAGATGTGGTGGCGATCGTTGCCGGTCGTGATGAAAAATGTGTGGACAAGGCATTAAAGCTTATCAAGGTCCAGTATGAGGTTCTGGAACCGCTTCTTGATTTCCGAAAAGCAAAGGACAATCCGATCCTGGTGCATCCGGAGGAGAACTGGGAGAGCCTGGTTCCGGTCGGGGCGGACAACCGGAGAAATCTGTGCGCCCATGACGAGACCGGCTCCGGAGATATCGAGGAGGTCTTAAAGAACAGCGAGATCGTAATCGACCGGGTCTATCATACGAAGGCGTGTCAGCAGACCATGATGGAGACGTTCCGTACCTTCTGTACCATCGACACCTACGGACGTTTAAACGTAGTGAGCTCTACCCAGATCGTCTTCCACTGCCGCCGGATCATCT
>ULVU01028671.1_pt1 | contig 9784 bp, 7 predicted proteins | sample 1959731 | NCBI WGS metagenome assembly ULVU01 (sample SAMEA4835794, study PRJEB28245) | human gut metagenome | biome: gut microbiome; material: fecal sample | place: Denmark | collected 2008 | reverse complement strand
ATGCCTGCCGTAACGCAGGGCATGAACATTTCGCTGTGCCATACCAATAAATTCCGTTCCGCCACATCCGCACTGTTACTACCTTTGAGAATATCAGATACGCTCTTTTTGACTTCCTGAAAGGCTTGCCAATAACCACGTGCGGCAAGAGCATTCTTTGAATCCATATCTTCTCCATCCGGCTTCCATGCACCGCTTTTTACTTTATTTATCAATTCATCGGTAACCCGATACCCCTCGATAGACAGGGAGTGATAAGCATCTAATTTGTATCGGGTTTCCATCCGCTCTAAAAATTCTTTGGCGGAAAGATTACTTTTAAGCCGGGTGAAATTAGCATTTACATCTTCTCTCATATTCTGCCACATCAAGCGCAAACGGACAGCGTATGGAGATTGCGACACATGAATTTCCATCACCTTTTCAAACGGGTCTTCTTCATAAATAGTATACCCCATACGCTTCATCGTTCCGGCTATTTCATCGGCTATGTCCATTCGCCCGATATTACGAAATGCACCAATCACTCTGCCTGCCCGCACTGTTTGCCCTGTATCTACCAATATCTTCAAAATATCCGAGCTATCATTAACCATTGCAAGGGCAGTCCTCATCGTTAGCGCATCATTGCGATACATGGTCGGCGTAGCTACAATAATAGCTTCCGCCAGTGTATAGAGGTTGAGATGATACGGATTGTTCGTATCAATCATTGAGGGCAATGCTGCCCCTAAATTGAAAATAGAAGTAGGGGGAATTAACGGAACCATATAATCGTTGCCTTTAGGCGCTCTTATAAGAACTTGGTTAGGTATGGTGGTAGCACCTGTATATATCGACAATGATTGTTCGGCTGATAAACACCACTCCTTGCCGTAGCGTTCATTTGCATATCGGGTAATAAAATTCCAAAACGAAGCATACCATGCCGTACTGTCGCCCGGCATTGCTCTTGGGTCGGTAGCCACATACCAGCCCTTTATGATAGGTTTGAGAAAATGATTATCAACCAATCTTTTTATGTGTGTCCGGGATAAGTCACTACTTCTAATTATCGTAAAATCATTACCCTGTTGCACTTGTTTGAGCGCATCCAAGGAAGATGCTAATAGTTCTGCTATCGTTGCCATAGTCTTGATTCTTTTATGTATTACACGATTATTCTGTTTCTGTAAAACACGAACATGGTGATTTTGTATTACACGAATATTTTGCAAAAATAGTCAAATATACTTGGAAAACAAATAAATAGAAGTATAACAAAGTACAAAGACAGATTTAGGCTATAAAGTTTCTCTACAACAAAATAAAAAGTAGATGCAAGGATATATATGTATATCTAGCTTGCATTTTGTGCCTAAGTTGAAAGATTAATAATCAAACACTTGTATAATTCAAAACGAATGCGGACTTTTGAACCCAAGATATATGGAGACAGACATCCGCCAAATGCGGATAGAAACCCTTAAAAAAGTCAGTATCCCAATCGTACCCCCTCTCACGGGGTGATGATAGATAACATATTGATATTTAGGATGGTGAACCGGATGGGTTAAAGACTCGGGCGGATCACCAGAAGCGATTACAAAAGTAGTCGCTTTTTGCGTTGATAGGGATTGTTACAATGTTCAGTAAAAATGAGCATGAAACAGAAAGACATCCCATAGGATTTATTCAAGAAGAAGATGGCAAGAAATATTTAGGAAAAGATAACCTTTATCTCATGACAAATGAAACCGCCTCTTCTCCTAGAGGCGGTTTCCGGACTTAAAGCGAGAAGGAGTTAACAGATTCTCTCGCCGTTAAGTATCTTAAAAGAGGGGGCGCGGGTTCCCCCTCTGTTTTTGATCTAACTTTTGTAAACTATCAATTTCATTCATCAGATCAAGTTGTCCTAAGTTCAAATACCCCGCGCTCAAGTATTTAACCGATCAATCCTATTTTTAAAGAAAACAGCCGGGTGGGATTCAAACTACTAATGTGAGAAGATGAACGTGGCTCCCCTGTGCGTTTCCGGCTGCTTTCAAGTTTGCACCGGAATAAAAAATCCCGGTGCTATATTTTAGCAATCCGGGAGATTTATAAAATCGGACCGGGCTGCTCTTCGTAGCAGAGGTCTAGCAACAAACCTTAGGACACGAAAAGCAAGCCTCGACCCGACTATATATATTACTATACGTAATCAGGTTCGAAGGCGTTGCAATCACCGTGGTCCATATAGAAGTTGCTAGTTTCTGCTCACAGTGCATAATTGCACGCTATCAATAAAAACTGAACGTCTTGCGTTCTGTTATTGCAAAGATGATAAATAATTATCTCATAAACAAAAAAAACACTAAATAATTTTTCAAGTCTTGGCAAAATAGCGTGATCCTTGTTCATTACTTTATAATCACCGTGAAAGCTGAATCAATCGTGTAACCGTGATCTCTGTTTCCGACTTTCACGTCTATAATATACCGACCACTTGGAACAGTATGATTATACGGGAGTTCGATCACTCCTGTCGGTTTTATTGAAAATTGATTCATGATTTCCGGTTGTCCCCCGTTAATACCCCGTATCTGAAAGTAAATAGGTAATGTCCCTTCCACTCCGTCCATCTCGTTGGATTGCCACGGTATCTTGTGTTCGATTTGATACGCATCCTCTTCCTCGTCCAATTTTGCTTTCACGACAAGCGAATCGGGCGAGTACATGGCATTTGCCACGTTCAAATACCCGATTGCAATATCTTTTTGACAACCGATAACCAAAAGAAGAATGAATAATGATAATATAATCGTTTTCATAGTTTTGATTTTATAATTTTGTAAACATACAAGTTGCGTCAAGCGAATGTACCACGCCGTTATTCATTTCTATGTTGCACGAGGCAACCGTACCGATATAGCCTTCCGGGGCTTGGAATGCTAATTTTTCAGCCCCAAGATCGGGAATGTCATAAAAGGTAGATGTAATCCTGTACACTCTCAAATCTATACCCGATAAGGCTTGCACCATTGTCCCGCCCGTTTGAGTACCTTTTACCTCGTAATCGAAGTCTTGTAAGAACTTTTTCCCGTGTATCATGTACGAGAGAAGCATTTCACGGCACTCGTTGGCGGGGAGGTCCGCAACCTTTTCGTAACAACGTTCCCCGTTATTATCGAGTGTTTGAAATAAATACTGGTTGATTGAATGATTGGTCGGGGCGAAAATAGTAATCTCGTCTTTGTTCGTCGCGTCAAAGTATTCGATCATACCCGCGTGTTTGATCATCACGATTAGAGAATCCCAATTTGCGTGGTCGGTTTGAAAATACTCCCAAACTGTGCAGTCATGCTTTTGTGCGTGCGTGCCGGAATCTATATAATTATCTTTATCGCAGCACGCCATCAGCGCAGCAATAGTCAATACAAGTGATATGTTTTTCATAGCTTTATTATTTATGTGGATAACCGTTTCTTTTCCAGTATGTTGTTTGAATCATGCGGGTATTGTTGCTAAACGCTATAGAACCGATGGGAATAAACAAAGCCCCATCCGCCACGTCTTGATCGGTCAAGGTTTTAAATTTACCTCTCAGTTTCTCCCGGAACATACCGTTTCTTACCATATCAAAGAACCGCGTGTTAATGCCTTCAAGAAATAATTCCCTGTCCCTTTCATTTTGAATAGCTTCTTTCAAGCTTCCTTCGCTTTCATTGTAGACACTGGTATTGGCTCTTTGACGGATAGCATTCAAATCAGCTTCCGCGCCTGTCCGATCCCCTGTTTTCTCTTTCAATTCCGCGCGCAACAAAATAATGTCGGCAAGACGAATGATGATCTCGTTATCAAGGTAACTTTTTATACGTCCTACCTGCGTTCCATCGGTGTATTTGCTATAATGGCGTAGCTTTTGAATGTATGCCGCCCCTTGCGTGATCGAGGTACTTTGCGAGTTGTAATAATCCAGTTCATAAAAGTATTCTTTCCGTCGATCGTCGTTCACGTCCGGGTAAAGCGCGTAAACTGTCGTGTTATTTATTCTTAGATTCCTTCGTTTGGTCTGCGGGGTAGCAAGGGGAACGATTGGAAACGATTGACAAAAACCTGCCAGCCGTGAACCGGATGTCTCGAAATCGAAATCGTTATCCCTATAATCCAGTTCAAAAATGCCCTCGTCGCTATTACCTAACATCACCGTTTCGCAAACCTCATGAATATTTCCCGCCAATTGATAATACTTGTAAGATAATACCGTGTCGCACTCCGCTATTGCGAGTTGATTCAGTTCCGGTTCTTTATTCAGTGTCGCTTTCCAAGCGTAAAGATGAGCCAGTATAGCGTGAGCTGTCCCCCGTGAGGCAATTTGTTTGCTCGTGATCGCTTCGCCATTCACGTCTTTCAGGGCGTCTGCGTGAGGTAACAATTTTGCAGCTTCCCGCAAATCTGTTATACATTGAGCGGCGATCTCTTGCCACGCTGTCCGTCCTATTTCCCCCGTGTCCTCTGAATTTAAAATCAAGGGAGCATCCCCCCACACTCGGAACACGTAAAAGTACATGTAAGCCCTTAGCACGAGGGCTTGTCCCATGTAGTAATTATACCTTTCTTCTGCGAGGTTTCCTTTTTTTAGGTTATGAATGATTTCATTCGCGAAAGTGATAACCTTGTACTCCGGTCGCCAGTCCAAATTACCATTTATCATACTCCATGAACGAGAAAGTTCATTATTACAAGGATTTTGCCAAAGGGCAAGGTTGTCAAATATTAACCCGCGATCCCGGTATTGTACCATAACATTCCCTTGAGCGGATCTGAAAAGGGAGTGTAATCCCATTGTCGCGGCTTGAAAGTCTTGATCGGTTTTCCAAAAATTATTGTTCGTGACCGAAATTTCCGGTTCTTCTGTTAGAAAGCTATCGGAACAGGAGTTCAAGATTAACACGAACGGGATGAATATATAAAAAATTGATTTCATACTTATAGATTTAAGGTTAATCCAAATGTTAGTCGTGTTGACAAGGGATAATTTCCAAGCCCGTCGATGCCCGTCACGGTATCCACGCTCTCCGGGTCAGCCCCTTTATAATTCGTGATCGTGAAAAGATTTTCACCCGTTGCGAATACCCGTACACCCAATCCTATAAATCTTTTCACGCTTTTAGGCAAGGTGTAGCCTATCGTCAACGTTTTCAACTTGATATAACTCACGTTTTGAACGTTAGCTTCTATCGCCGTGCCAAAATTATTCAATCCCGCTTCCAGCCTGTTCACGGGATAATCGGTGTTATCCCCCGGTTTTTGCCAAAAGGTGACGTTCGCCAAATCCTCGAAAACAGGCTTGGCAATATCTTCCGCGGTCATACCTGTGGTTGTACCCACGGATGCGCCCGTACCTTGATTTAAAATATGTCTTCCAATCACGTAATTAAAGAGAATATTCACGTCAAATCCTTTATAGTTTAGCGTGTTGATAATGCCGCCTGACACGAGAGGAAGCGGTGAACCGCAAAATACCCGGTCTTCATAATTGATGCGTCCATCCCCGTTGTTATCGACGATGACGCGATCCCCGGCACGATAGAATTGTTGCCCCGTTCCGAGAGGGGTATCTTTTCCCGCGATAAAATTACGTGGCACGTCTTTATCGTCTTGATAATATCCCGCAGTTTGATAGGCGTAAATCCCGTTTAGAGGTTTGCCGATGATATTCAGGTTATCGAAGGAAGAGTAATTCGTGAAATCTCTTTCGTCTTGGCTTTTTTCCAACCTGTTCCAGTTCCGGGCGATGTTAAATTCCAAGTTCCAATTAAGATGTTCACGCCGTAAGACATTCCATTTAATATTCAACTCCACGCCTTGATTACTGATACAATAGGCGTTTTGCCATTGCTGCATATAACCGGAATAGTTCCCCGGCAGAATAATAAGGTATAATAGTTTATCCGTGTACCTGTAATAATAGTCCAGTGTCACGGCAAGGCGGTGATTAAATAAATCTATATCAATACCGAAATCGTATTGATCCGTTTTTTCCCATGTTAAGCCTTGATTTATTAACCCGGAGCCAAAGTTAGGTGTTACGGTTGGATAACCTAGAAATGGATTATTGGCTTCCAATAACCCAAGTGCGATGTAAGGTTGATCGAATTGCCGCCCCGATTTACCCCAACTTGCACGTAGTTTACAATAATCTAATGTCCCGCGACTCCAATCCATGAATTTTTCATCCGATATAGTCCAACCTAAAGCGACCGACGGGAAACTACCCCAACGTACATTTTCCCCGAATTTAGAACTTCCGTCCCGCCTGAACGTGAATGAAAATAGATATTTTTGAAGATAATTATAATTCACCCGACCAAAAATTCCCATGAGCGTGCTTCGCTCCATGCTTGTCATGAAATCTTTCAGTTGGCGCTTGTTCTCGGTATCGTACGCGTTACCTGCCCACGGTACATACTGGATCAAGTTAGACGGTGCGGCTTTTCCCCATCCTCCAATATCGTCTTTCTGATCCATTTGGTAAGATAAACCCGCTAGTAGATCAATGTTGTGTTTGTCGCAGAAACTACGCTTGTAAGTGATTAAATTTTCATTCAGAAGCATTTGTGTCCGGTTATGCTGCCCGTTGGAATAGGTTTCATTGTACTCGTCCAAGTTGGACGGCATGAACAAGTTTTGATATTGAAGGGATATATCCGCTGCAACGGAGGATTTTAACGTTAGGCCTTTCATGATCTCGTAACTCAAGTCAAAAGAACTTCTAAGCCGATAGGCTTCGTTTTTCTCCTTGATCTCGTCATATCGCTTGATCGCTTCTTGAAAAGCTTCCGTGCCGGGACCGGGGAACACGGTAGAATATTCTAGCAATTGTGACGGGATTTGTTCTAACTCCACCCCCTGGCTAAATCCGCTCACGAGCATATCGTATGACGAGCGATCTCGTCCCGTTCGGGCAATATACATTCTAAAATTAGCTTCTAGCTTGTCAAAAGGACGCAGGTTGAAATTACCGATCAGGTTTACCCGGCTAAAGCCCGTGTTTTTTAAAACACCTTTTTCCGTGTAATACCCCAGACCGATATTATAAGAGAACGTACTGTATCCTTTGCTTAACTGTATATTTGCGTCCGTGACTTTTCCCGTCCTAAAGTAGTATTTGAAGAGGTTCGTGGAATTGTTATAGAACGGGTTCAAGCTGTCTTGATAGATCGGCATGTTCGTTCCATAGCCTTGATTCCAAAAATAATTATAATGTAACCCCTCGTTGTAAGATTCATAATAGTTGTCCACGTATTTATATGTGTTTGTTTCGTAATCGTAGTAAGCTTGTGCGAAATTATTGAGTGCGGCTAACCGTAGCCTTCTTTCAGCCTTTCCCCCCGTTAACTCGGGAAGCTTGGGGTTGAAAGAGTACGTTTGTGACACGTTGACGCTGAATTTAGCATTTTGATTCAAACCTCCCTTTTTTGTTGTCACGAGAATAACTCCATTCGCCGCACGGGAACCGTAAATAGAAGCGGAAGCCGCATCTTTCAACACTTGCACGCTCTCAATAGTGGAAGGGTCAATATCCGCCAACGTGTTTGAACCGGTTATAGGCGAAGTGAACGATAGCAAGGGTACACCGTCAACCACCCACAGGGGGGCGCTACCCCGTCGGCTACTCTCGATACTTAAACTATTAAATCCCCGGATCGTGATTGATGTTCCCCCGCCACCCGGCGCGCCTGTCATATTTGTGACGTTCATACCTGCGACTCGTCCTTGTAGCAAATTAGCAAGTGAAGGTGATGGAATATCCTTTATTTCGTTTGCCTTGACTGTTGACATCGCACCGATAACTTCTCTTTTGTTTTGTGTTCCATAGGCAATTACGGTTACTTCGTCCAGTTTCGAGATTTTTTCCTTTAGTGTCACGGTCAGTGTCTGACCGCTCGCAAAGTTCTTCTTGGCATTTTCATACCCGATAAAAGAGAATACTAATACTCCTTTTGCCTTGGGTAGTCTGAAAGAAAATACCCCGTCAATACCCGTGACAGTACCTATTTGCGTACTATCTAGTAAAATTGTAACCCCCGGAAGTGGTTTGCCTTTTTCATCAAGCACTTTACCTTTTATGGGATAATCCGGTATTGAATCTCTCGACCCGGCATTCGCCAATAGCGGGCATCCTAGTAATAACATCATGATTAATCGAGTAATCATGCCTACCGTTATTCTCTTGAACGGTAATTTTCGACTAAAAAATTTCCTGTCATAAGTTTTTTTCATAACTTTGATTGTTAGTTTATTATTAAGCAGATAACTAACGAGAGGATTGTTAAGTTTTTGCGGACGTGACAATCCTCACTTTGTATATACACGCTATTAACGTGTATTTCTTAGATTATTGGGAGGTTAGATTATTTTCCATTTCTTTATAACGTCTTTACGGGGGAACATACTTTTCCGTTACAAAAAAAAGCATTCCGAAAGAATCCAAGTGGGGTTCGAGCATGTGAAAGATTAAGAGAAAGTCGTATAAACTCATAGTTAGTTGTTAATATTAAACATTTTACGTGTTATTACACGCTAGTTATGTACTTAATATTTGAACGCTTTCGCGTTGGACAACCCACTATGAGGCTAATTTGTTTGTGATAGTTTACAATACAAATATAATCGTACTATATGAAGTACGCAAATAAATTACTAAAAATATTTCCTTTAACTCTAAAATTTAGCATTATGAAACTAGAAGTAAAAAAACTAGACAATAAATTACAAGCAACCGAAGTGGAGTTATATATAATTAATAAGGTGATGGAATACAGAGTTGCCGCTAAATATAGTAAAACAAAATTGTCATTAGAGTTAAGATTATCGGAATCATACATTAGGCGAGTAGAGAATCCGAATTATGCTGAAAAATATAATATTAACATATTGAATGAGGTTGCGAAAATTTTGGGGTGTCGAATGGCTGATTTTATGCCCGATCCGTTTGTACAAAGTGATACGATAGAGGAATACATCAATTTACATCCGAGGTTAAAGGCAAAGTATGATAAGCTGGAGCAAAAAAGGGACGAGAAAACCCGGAAAAAAATAGAAGAACAAGCAAGAAAAAAGAAAATAGCTGAAAGAAAGAGAAAGGAAAAAGTTGAGAATAAAAAGAAATGACAACTTTTGAATAGATGATACTTGAACCTGTTAGTAGTATTTAAAAGTCATCCATAAATAAAACGTGGACGGTTAGCTACCCGCCCACGCACATTCTCCAACACGATGTCTTTCTTTTTTCCTTAGAAATAGTAAACCTCTCTCTTGATTTAATTTAGATCAAGGGAAACTGATAAGTTTGAACAATCCTCTTTGTCCGTGTCAAGACTTATGGTACTACTTTGGTAATCCCCGTAAGGATCGCTAAAAGTAATCGTGGTTCTTGATTGAGTTGCGGTCAATGAGAAATGCCCGTCACCGTTTGTCTGGATTGTTTGCATGACTTTTCCTGCAACAATTTCAGAAACTACAATTCCACTGATCGGCGTCAAATCCTGAGAATCATAAACCGTCCCCGCTACTGTCCGAGAGTAAGCCGGGGCTGATGCGTTCGTGAAAGCGAAACATACGCTCACGCACGCCAACAAGCTGATTAAAATTAATCTTTTCATGTTCGATTTTTTTATGGTTTTACAATTCTAACCTAAAAAGTAACGCGTCCCTTCTCACATTAGTTTGTTAAAGGTATGACATTTTTCTTGTAAATCAAAGCAATTTATGTAAAGATGATTTTTTTATTGTGATATTTTTTTTTGAAATTCATTTT
>ULVU01032926.1_pt1 | contig 9932 bp, 7 predicted proteins | sample 1959731 | NCBI WGS metagenome assembly ULVU01 (sample SAMEA4835794, study PRJEB28245) | human gut metagenome | biome: gut microbiome; material: fecal sample | place: Denmark | collected 2008 | reverse complement strand
TTTCATTCGTCGGTTCCCTTATCCTGGGGGCGGTCCGTTCAGCTCAGGGTACCGTTGACATCCTGGGGATTCAGGATTGTGATGCGCCCTTCCATGTCGGGAGCGACGGTACCCTGCTCCTGGATGTACCGGGAGATCACGGTGCGGTAGTAGTCGTTGGTGCGGTATACCAGCCTGCAGCCGGGCAGCTCCTGGGTGGCAGTCTCACTGTTGGAGGAGGCGCCGTCGGGGTTGAGCACATTAAGCATGGTGTACCCGTCACCGCCGCCACACATGAAGTCGTTGCAGGCCAGAGTGTACCAAGCGTCCAGATCCAGAGGGGTACCGTCAACCATGGTAACGGAGACGATGCGCTCGCCGACAGGCTTGGAGGCGTCAAAAGTATACTGGATTCCGGAAACCTGGGGGAACTTGCCGTTGAGCTCTGGATAGGCATCCACACCGTTCTCCAGGGCCTCCCACACGGTCTGGCCGGTGACCTCCACCAGGGTGACCTTGTTGTCGAAGGGCAACATGCCGAAGATGTCGCCCACAGTCACGTCACCGGCGGTTAGGCCAGCCCGGATGCCGCCGCCGTTCTGGATGGCGATGTCGGCGTCACAGTAGTCCCGCAGGGCATCGGCGGCCAAGTTACCCAGGGGGCTCTCCTGGGCGCGGACCAGGGCACTGGACCAAGGGATATCGGAGGCGCACCGGCCGATGACCACCTCCATCTGGGCATCCAGATCCGCCTGGTAGTCGGCGATGATGGTCTTGACCTCGGGATCCTCAGGCACATCGGAGGAGAGGATGATCTGGTTGAAGGTGTAGCCCAGTAGCTCCCCGTCCTTCACATTTAGGTTCGTCTGGTTGACACAGGTGCCTACGCCGCCGGGATTGATCACCACAGTGCCCTCGATGTTCAAGGGGCGGCCAAAGGTGTCGTTTCCGCCGCCGACCTCCATGTCGATGCCGTCGATACGGGTGGGTACCTCGTTGTTGGCACCGTGGAGATGCGCCAGCATGATAACCAGATCGGCCTCCTCATTGGCCTGATCCACCACTTGCTGCCCCACCTCCCAGTGGTCGTGAAAGTCAATGTCCTGGGTGTTGGAGTAGTGGGTGGTAGCCTTGCTGCCGTCGTCGGTCAGACCCACAATGGCCACATTCAGTCCGCCCACCTCCTTGACGATGTAGGGGGCGAACTGCTCAGGGTAGGTACCATCCTTCCAGTAGGTGTTGGCGGAGAGCATGGCGTACTCCGCCCGCTCCGCCAGGGAGAGCAGATTGTCAAAGGCATAATCGAAGTCGTGGTTGCCCAACACGGTGGCATCATAGCCTTGGGCGTTCATCACGTCCACGCTGGACTGGCCCTGGGACATGTTGGCCAGGTCGGTGTTGTAGGGGGAGTCCCCACCGTCCAGGATCAGGGTGTTGGGGTTGCGGCGCTCGGCCTCGTCAAAGAGCCAGGCCGCCTTAGCCGAGCCGCCCACCTCGCTGCCGGAGCCGGAGGGGGTATAGGACATCATGTGACCGTGGATATCAGAGGTTGACATGGTGGTGATGATGGTCAGATCCTTGATGGCGCTGTCCAGTATATAGGCCGCTTCGCCCCGGGTGATCGCCGTACCGTTCAGGGGCAGGTCGGCGGGCAGCAGGCCGTCCTCAGCGCCCTGGGCTAGGAAGTCCATGTTCTTGTCCGCGCCATAGACAGCCTTCATCACCGCCAGAGCGAAGTCGTCGCGGGTCATGGTTTGCTCACCGCAAAACTCCCCGTCGATCTGATCCATGAGACGGGCCTCTAGCACGGTGTTAGCCGCAGTCTCCGCCCAAGTGCCCACGGCATCGGGGGCGGCAGGCATGAGCACCGCAGCCAGGGTAGCCACGGTGGTGTCGGTAGAGTAGAACTGCTTGGTCACCGGCTCGGGCACAGTGCCGTCCTCATTGACCTTGGGGACGGGGGCCTCCATGAGGAATACCGGTACTAGATCAAATGCCTCATAGAGTAAGGAGGCCGCGTCAGAGCGGGTTAGGAGATCGTCGGGACGGTAGGCACCGGTACCGTCGCCCCGGATGACGCCCTCTTCGGCTAAGCGCTGGATACTCTCGGCATAGGTGCCGGAGGCATCGCTGACTGCGGCGGCGGCCGGCACAGCCAGCGATAAACTGATGGCCGTAGCTAGCGCTAGGACAGGAATACGGAAGTGCTTCATATCTGGGGTCTCTCCTTTCATCTCTGAGCGGACAGGGCAGTCCGTCCACATATCTGCATTGTAGCACAGCCGTCCCGCCACCACAAGTAAAACTCCTGTAATCGGTGTGTAAAAAAGGGCCATCCGATACAGCTGGACGGCCCTTCTGCATATTTTTACAGCACCTTGGACAAAAACTCTCTGGTGCGCTCCTCCTTCGGATTGGCAAAGAAGGCGTGGGGCTCGTTCTGCTCCAGAATGTGTCCGCCGTCCATGAACAGGACGCGGGAGCCCACCTCCCGGGCGAAGCCCATCTCGTGGGTGACCACCACCATGGTCATGCCCTCGTCGGCCAGCTCCTTCATGACCTCCAGAACCTCGCCCACCATCTCGGGGTCCAGGGCGGAGGTGGGCTCATCAAAGAGCATGACCTTGGGCTTCATGGCCAGGGCCCGCACGATGGCGATGCGCTGCTTCTGGCCGCCGGAGAGCTGAATGGGATAGGAGTCCGCCCGGTCCTTGAGACCCACCCGGTCCAGCAGCTTCTCCGCCTCGGCATCGGCCTCCTCCTGGCTCATGAGCTTGGTCTTGACCGGGGCCAGGGTGATGTTTTTCCGAATCGTCATGTTGGGGAACAGGTTGAAGTGTTGGAACACCATGCCCATCTGGCGGCGGATGGCATTGATGTCGGTCTTGCGGTCGTTGATCACGGTCCCCTCAAAGGAGATTGTGCCGGAGGTGGGGGTCTCCAGCAGGTTCATGCAGCGCAGGAAGGTGGACTTTCCGGAGCCGGAGGGCCCGATGATGACCACCTTTTCCCCCTGCTCGATGGTCTCGGAGATATCGTCCAGAACCAGGTTCTTTCCAAAGCGCTTGGTCAGGTGTTCAACGGCGATCACTTTCCCTCAGCCTCCTTTCCATTTTGGCAAAGATGACGGAAAGTACCTTCGTAATGCAGAAGTAGACGACGGCAATGATAATCAGCGGCGGCATGGCGTCCATGGTACGGCTCTGTACCGTGGAATATGCCTTGGTCAGGTCGGTCATACCGATGTACCCCACTACGGCGGTCTCCTTCACCAGCACAATAAACTCGCTGGCATAGGTGGGCAGGCAGTTCTTGATGCCCTGGGGGAAGATGATGCTCCACATCGTCTGTCCGTGGGTCAGGCCCAGGCTGCGTCCCGCCTCCATCTGCCCCTTGTCCACCGCAAGGATGCCGGAGCGGAAAATCTCCGCCGTATAGGCCGCGGAGTTGAGGCCGAAGGCGATGATGCCCACCGCTGTCTTGTTGGTCCAGGTGACCAGCACCACGAAGTAAATAAACATGAGCTGCACCACCACGGGGATGCCGCGGATGACGTCGATGTACGCCTTGGCAGGGCCGCGCAGAATCCTGTACCGGGAAATTTTCATCAAACAGAGGAGCATTCCCAGCACCGTGCTGATGCAGATGGCGCCGAGGGTAATGGCCAGTGTGTTCCCCAGGCCGGAGAGATAGAGCTTCCAGCGGTCGGCGGCGACAAACGCCAGGTAGAAGCGGTCACCCAGCTTGGCAAGCTCCTGTAGAAACAGCTCCACCGAAAAACCTCCTTTTTCGTTTTTTCCAAAACACAGGGAGAGCCTGCGCCGCCCAATGCGGCGCAGGCTTTCCACTTTTTAGTTGGCCTTGCTTATTTCAGCACCACGATCGCCTGGGTGGCCTCGTAGTACTCGTTGGTGAAGTCCATCACCTGCTGCTTCTCCTCGGTGATAGAGATGCCGGCGGCCAGGAAGTCCACCTTGCCGCTTTGCAGGGCGCCGGGCAGGGCGTCGAAGTCCATGTTCTCAATCTCCAGATCATAGCCCATGGTGGCGCACAGGTACTTGGCGTAGTCGATATCGAAGCCCATCAGGGTCTCGCCGTCGTCGCCCACGTACTCAAAGGGCTCGAACTCGGCATTGGTGCCCATGGTCAGGGTGCCCTTGGACTCATAGGAGGGCAGCTCGGGCAGCTCTACATCCTCGTTGGAAATGTGCTTCTGCACCAGCAGGTCGTAGGTGCCGTTCTCGTTCAGGGTCTCCATGGCGGCGTTGAACTCCTCGGTGAGCTCGGAGCCCTTGGGCAGGCCGATGGCATAGGCCTCCTTGGTGTCGGAGGCGGCGAAGGGCAGGATCATCATTTTGTCGGCGTTGGCCTCCACCAGCTTCTGGGCGGGCAGGGAATCCACCACCACGCAGTCCACGCGGCCGTTGAGCAGCTCCATGCCGCAGGCAGTGACCGCCTTGAAGCGGCTGACTGTGGCATCGGGGTAAGTATCGCTCACCAGTGCGTCGCCGGTGGTGCCCTCCTGTACCGCGATCTTGGCGGTAGCCAGGGCGTCAGCGGAGGTCCAGTTGGCGGGACTGTCGGCGGCAGGCGCGCCGCTTTCTGTCACAGGGGGCGTGCTGCCGGCGGGGGTTTCGTTGGTGTCGTCGCTGCCTCCGGAGCAGGCGGTCAGCAAACCGAGGGACAGAACTGCGGTCAGGCCGAGGGTGGCCAGCTTCTTACTTTTCATAGTGCATTCTCTCCTATTCCTTGTGTGCCCTGCGTGGGCTTTTTTGATGTTCTTATTATACATCATATTCATAAAAATGCAATATTTATTCATTCGTCAAAGCACACAAAAAAGAAAGGGCGGAGCCATGCGGCTCCGCCCTTTTGTCCAATCAGAGAGGAATTTAACCCTTGGTAGCGTGGAAGAACAGGAAGTTGCCCAGCGGGGTGTAGTACATGCCGTGGACATCGTCCGCCACCATGTAAGGCTGAGAGTAATAATACAGGGGGGCAATGGCCTGGTCCTCGCCCACGAGCAGATCCTCGGCCTGGTGCATCAGCTCCATACGGCCAGCAGCGTCGGAGTCGCTCAGGACCTTGGTCATGATGGCGTCGTACTCCGCGTTGGAGTAGTGAGCGTCATTGTTGCCGTTGTCGGTCATGAACATATCCAGGAAGGACACGGGGTCGTTGTAGTCGGCAATCCAGCCGTTGCGGCAGATGCTGTAGTCGCCCTTGGTACGGGTCTCCAGGAACACGTTCCAGTCCTGGTTATTCAGAGTGACCTCAACGCCCAGGACGTTCTTCCACATGGACTGGAGGGCCTCGGCCACGGCCTGGTGCTTGTCGTCGGTGTTGTACAGGTAGGTGGTCTCGGGGAAGCCCACGCCGTTCTCATAACCGGCCTCGGCCAGCAGCTTCCGGGCCTCCTCGCAGTTGGCCTCGTAGTCGTCCTTGGACACGCTCCAGTAGCTGCCGCCCACAGTGCGGAAATCGTCGCCGGAGGTACCCTCGGCGTCTACCACGCTCACGGGCACCCAGGCGTCAGCGGCAATCTCGCCGGCCTGCGTCACCTGCTCCACGATGTAGTTGCGGTCGATAGCCAGGGAGAAAGCCTTGCGCACCAGGGGATCGTTGAAGGGCTCCTTGGTGTTGTTGAAGCAGGCGTAGTAGCTGCCCAGATAGTCGCCGGGGATCACGGTGCCGTCAGTCAGCAGCGTGGCCATCTCATCCGGGGGAGGATTCTGCATGTAGTCCAGGTCGCCGTTCTTGAACGCGGTGAGCTGGGCGTTGGCATCGTCCATCAGCTTGAAGGTCAGCTTCTCCAGGGTGATGCTGGAGGCGTCATAGTAGTTCTCGTTGGGCACCATGACGATCTCGGCGTCGTGGGTCCAGGAGGCCATCTTGAACGCGCCGTTGGTCACATAGGTGCTGGGATCCTGGGTCCAGGTGGCGTTGCCCTCCACGATGTCCTCACGCAGAGGCATGCAGTTGGGGAACGCGCAGATGTCCAGGAAGTAAGGGCAGTTGTAGGTCAGAGTGACCTCAAAGGTGTGCTCGTCGGGAGCGGCGACGCCCAGCTCCTCCTTGGGCAGCCCGCCGGCGATGATCTCGTTGGCGTTCTTTACCATGGCGATAATGGTGTTGTAGGGAGAGGCGGTGGCGGGATCCACCAAGCGGCGCCAGGAGTACACGAAGTCGTTGGCGGTCACGGGCTGGCCGTCAGACCACTTGGCATCCTCACGCAGCTTGAAGGTGTAGGTATAGGTACCGTCCTCATTCGGAGTGACAGTGGGCTCCTCGGCGGCCATGCCGGGCTCCAGCACGGCGGTAGCGCCGTTGCGCCCGTCGCCGGAGGGATCGCTGTCCACCCACTTGTAGAGGCCCTCAAACAGGTGGGTAATCATAACGTTGCCGTCCACAGTACGGTTCATGCTGGGATCCATGGTCTCGGGCTCGGACGCGAAGCACACGTTCAGCTCGTTCGCAGCACCGGTGGTGCCGGTCTCCACGGGAGTGCTCCCCTCGGGAGCCGGGGTGGTCTGGGTATCTCCGGTGCCGCAGCCGGCCAGCAGGGACACGGACAGCGCAGCGGTCAGGCCCAGAGCAAGGACTCTGCTCTTCTTCATTCGCTTTGTACCTCCAATCAATTGTGATCCTCTATTTTGTACCAAAATGCCCAAAAGCATTGATACACTATGTATCGCTGCCCCGTTTCGGGGCAGCGGACAGGGGTACCCCTGTCCATTGCAAAAATACATTTGTCTTTAATAGTCTACATTATAGCACATGGCAGACGCTTTGTAAAGCCGCACTTTACCAGATACTGTCTGCTCCAAATCACGGCAAGGCTCTGAAATCAGCCCAGCAGATGACAGCCGGCCCAGTAAAGGCGCGGACATTTCCTGCGGGAAATGGGTCGCTTCGCTCCAAAGCCGCGCCTTCCAGGGGGAACCAGTTCCCCCTGGATACGCGCCTGCGGCGCGATACCCCCTCCGCTCTCCGAGGGGGACCGAAACCGACCGTCACGTAGGGCGGGGGCTTGCCCCCGCCGTTGGCAAAGCCACTGTGCCGGAACCTCGCTTACCCCAGCAGGTGGCACGCGGCCCAGTGACCAGGCGCGTGCTCCTTGAACTCTGGCACGGCCTCCTTGCACTTGTCGGTGGCGTAAGGGCAGCGGGTGTGGAACCGGCAGCCCTTGGGCGGGTGCATGGGGGAGGGAATATCGCCCTCCAGCACGATGCGCTGGCGCTGGCGGCTGACCTCGGGGTCTGGCACCGGAACGGCGGAAAGCAGGGTCTTGGTGTAGGGGTGGAGAGGATTCTTGTTGAGCTCATAGCTCTCGGCCAGCTCCACCAGGGAGCCCAGGTACATGACGCCGATGCGGTTGGAGATATGGCGCACCACCGACAGGTCGTGGGCAATGAACAGGTACGTCAGGCCCAGCTCCTGCTGCATGTCCTCCAGCATGTTGACCACCTGGGACTGGATGGACACATCCAGAGCGGAGATGGGCTCGTCGCAGACGATGAACTCGGGCTTGACTGCCAGGGCGCGGGCAATGCCCACGCGCTGCTGCTGGCCGCCGGAGAACTCGTGGGGATAGCGGTTTGCGTGCTCGGTGTTCAGGCCCACCATGCCCAGCAGCTCCTTGATCCGGTCGGTGCGCTCGGCCTTTGAGGAGCAGAGCTTATGGATGTCCAGAGCCTCGCCGATGATCTCGCCCACTGTCATGCGGGGGTCCAGAGAGGCGGAGGGGTCCTGGAAGATAATCTGCATCTTGCGGCGGTAGGGCAGCATATTGACCTGCCTGCACTTGGGAACCTTGACGTGCTGCTTCTCACCGTTCTCACCGGCGGGCCAGGGGGCCTGTCCCTCGAAAATGGTTTCGCCGCCGTACTCAATGCGGCCGGAGGTGGGGGTGTAGAGCTGGAGAATGGTTCGGCCCAGGGTGGTCTTGCCGCAGCCGGACTCGCCCACCAGACCCAGGGTCTCGCCCCGGCGGATAAAGAGGGACACGTCCTCCACCGCCTGGACGCCGGGCCCGTGAACGCCCTTGACCGGAAAGTATTTTTTCAGGTGGTCCACTTGAACCAGGATGTCATTCTTCTCACTCACGGCCGCTCACCTCCTGATCCTGTACCGGCTTCTCCTGTCCGGCCTTGTCGAGCTGATCCTGCACCCGCAGCCAGCAGGCGGAGCGGTGGCCCTCGCCCAGCTCCACGTAGGGGGGCATCTTCTGCAGGCAGATCTTCATGGCATGCTCACACCGGGGGGCGAAGGGGCAGCCCTCGGGGGGATTGAGCATGTCCACGGGCGTACCCTCGATGGGGATCAGCCGCTCATAGCTCTCGGCGTCCACGCGGGGCATGGAGCGCAGCAGGCCCACGGTGTAGGGGTGGCCGGGCTTGTAGAAGATGTCGTCTACCGGCCCCTGCTCCACGATCTTGCCGGCATACATGACGGAGACCTTGTCGCAGATCTCAGCCACCACGCCCAAGTTGTGGGTGATGAAGATAATGCCCATGTGAGTCTTCTTCTGGAGCTCCTTCATGAGCTCCAGAATCTGGGCCTGAATGGTCACGTCCAGAGCAGTGGTGGGCTCGTCGGCAATCAGCAGCTTGGGGTGGCAGATGAGGCCCATGGCGATCATGACACGCTGGCGCATGCCGCCGGAGAACTCGTGAGGGTACTGCTTCATCCGCTTGGCCACGTTGTTGATGCCCACCAGCTCCAGCATCTCCATGGCCCGCTTGGCGGCGTCGGCCTTGGAGATTTTCTTGTCGTGGGCCCGCAGGGCCTCGATGAGCTGGTTGCCCACGGTGTAAACGGGATTGAGGCAGGTCATTGGGTTCTGGAAAATCATGGCCACCTCGCTGCCCCGGAAGGAGGCCATCTCCTTCTTGCTGAAGGCCAGGACATCCCGGCCCTCGAAGGTGATGGAACCGCCGATGACCTTGCCGGGGGACTGGAGCAGTCCCATGATGGAGTAAGCCTCCTGGCTCTTGCCGGAGCCGGACTCGCCCACAATGCCCATGACCTCGTCGTAATCCAGGTCATAGCTGATGCCGCTGACGGCCTTGACCTCACCTGCGGGGGTAAAGAAGGAGACCCGCAGATCCTTGACTTCCAACAGCTTGCCGGACTTTTCGTTCTGTTCCATTGATTGTCTCCTCCTCTCTTATTTCTTCAGACGGGGATCCAGGGCGTCCCGCAGGCCGTCGCCAAACAGGTTGAAGGACAGGATCATAATGCTGATGATGATGGCGGGAATGATCAAACGGTAGGGGTAGGTGCTGATGCCGCCCAGCGCGTCGGAGCACATGGAGCCCAAGCTGGTCAGGGGAGCCAGCACGCCCACGCCCAGGAAGGACATGAAGGACTCAGTGAAGATGGCGGACGGGATCTGCAGGCAGGTGGTGGCCACGATCTGGCCGATGCAGTTGGGCAGCAGGTGCCGCTTGATGATCCGGCCGCTGGAGGCGCCCAGGGCACGGGCCGCGGTCACGTATTCCTGTTTCTTGAGGGTGAGGATCTGGCCGCGGATGATGCGGCTCATACCCACCCAATACAGGCAGGCAAAGGCAATGAACATGCCCATCAGGTTGGGGCCCACCTTCTTGAAGAACTCCGCCAGGAAGAAGCCCTGGTGGTCGGTGATGAACTGGGTGACATGGGGGCCCATGGCCGTGGCGATGAGCAGGATGATCAGCACGTCAGGCAGGGAGTAGATAACGTCCACGATGCGCTGCATGACCACATCCACCGTACCGCCGAAGAAGCCGGAGATGGAGCCGTAGAGCGCACCAATGACCAGCACGATCAGCGCGGCGGTGAGGCCGATGATCATGGACACTCGGGTGGCAAACATGGTGCGCACCATGATATCGCGGCCGTAGCGGTCGGTGCCGAACACATGGGGGAACACCTTCTCGCCGTCGGCGATGCGCTGCAGCTCGTCGTTG
>ULVU01049167.1_pt1 | contig 9989 bp, 8 predicted proteins | sample 1959731 | NCBI WGS metagenome assembly ULVU01 (sample SAMEA4835794, study PRJEB28245) | human gut metagenome | biome: gut microbiome; material: fecal sample | place: Denmark | collected 2008 | reverse complement strand
AGGGAATCGTTCCGTGCGGGGACGAAACCGTTCAATGTCATTGCTATCAGAACCTGTAACTTTGCCATACCTTGATACTCCAAATGAAAAGCGTGAGGCTCACGCTATTTCGGATGGAGGCTCTGACAAAGCCCAATACAGAAATTTGCATGAGCTCACGCTATTAGGCATAGCATAAGCTGCACGCAAAAGCCTCTGTATTTTTGAATTTGTCAGATTCCCATCCGAGACGTCTTGCGACTTATGTATAATATCCGGCGAGGCTGTCAGCCCTGTCGGTATTTTCTTATGTTCCTGCTGGCAGTATGTATTCCATATTTTGCCAGACTTATGCAAATGTAGGCATTTTATTCCAGACTGGAAAACATCTCCGGTCTATATTGCCTTTATTTGTCGTTCAGTCCGTATTTCTTCATTTTTCTGTACAACGTAGAAGGATCAATGTGCAGCATCTCCGCCGTCCGTTTCCGGTTGCCCGTGCATATTTTCAAGGCCCTGATGATGGACTGTTTTTCCTGTGTCTCATTTTCCGGAAAAAGGAAGATTTTCTCTTTCTCATCCTCGATTCTTATGTTCAAACAAGCCGTTTCGATTATCGGCTGTTTGGACAGCAGGACGGCTCGTTTGATCTTGTTCTGCAATTCCCGTACATTTCCCGGCCAGCCGTATGAGAGCAGCTGTTGCTCTGCCTCACGGCTGAATCCGTCGGTCTGCCGTTTGAGTTCCCTGGAGAACTTTTCCCTGAAATGTTCGGCAAGCGGAAGTATGTCCTCCGGGCATTCATGCAGGGCCGGCAGGACGATTTCAAATTCCCCCAGACGGTGGTAGAGGTCTTCCCGGAAGCGTCTCTCCCTGATGGCCAGCTGAAGGTCCTCGTTGGTTGCCGCCACTATCCTTACGTCGGAGTGTTTCTCCCGGTTGCTGCCTATAGGGATATAGCTGCCTTCCTGCAAGGTACGCAGGAGCATGCTTTGTACCTCCATGGACAATGTTCCTACTTCGTCAAGGAACAGGGTCCCGCCACGGGCCGTTTCAAAGAAGCCTTCACGGTTTGTGTCCGCCCCCGTAAACGTCCCCTTCACATGCCCGAAAAAGAGCGAGGGCGCAAGCTCTTTGGGAATGACCCCGCAGTTTACTGCCAGGAACGGCTTTTCCCTGCGCTCGCTGGAATAATGGATACGTTGCGCTACGGATTCCTTGCCTGCACCGTTCGGACCAAGAATCAGTACGGAAATGTCAAATGGAGCGACCGTACGAGCTAGATTTTCCACTTCTTTCATCTGTCGGCTGTTCCTGGGAAGGATGTCCTTGTCCTTTCCGTATATGACTGAGCGAGGATGCAGGATGTTCTTTATCAGACTTTGCAGTTCATCCATCTGAACAGGCTTGGCCAGATAGTCTTTTGCCCCCATCTTGATGGCACGGACGGCATCCGACACGGAGGCATATCCGGTCATGATGATGAAGGGAACGTCTATCCGTTCTCTCTGCATCCATTCGAGCAGCGATATGCCGTCCCCCTGCGGAAGACGGACATCGGAAAGGACAAGATCGAAAGGCTCCTTTTTCAGAAGCCGCCTTGCACCGGGTTCGTCTATCGTCGTCACTGCTTCATAGCCGGATTTCTCAAACCATTTCTTTTGTTGTCCGGCCAGCAGGATATTGTCTTCAACTATGAGTATTCTGTGTTTCATCCGTATAGTTCTTTAAGTCAAGTTTTCTGATTTCCGAAAGCAGGTTCTTCGCATCGCCTACCAGCCGGTCTATTCTTCCGATGACCGTCTCTGTATATGTACTGATGGTCAGATCATCGGAAGTATCGTCATGTAGGATTCTGCTGTATGTTTCCAGTTCACAGGCCACTCCCAGCTGTTCCCAGGTGGGATACATGCGGTGCAGGGTGTTTTTCATCCGCTCCGTGTCCGTTTTCATGCTTTCAAGGGCTTTTTTCAGTTCCGTCCTGTTGTCGATCGATTCCTCAATGAAAGCATTGAGCATCCATTCCATATCCCCCGTCTCTGCGGCTAAGGCATTGAAATCCGCCTTCTGTTCCTGCCGCTGGCCCGACCTTTCCATTATGGAGGAAAGGAAAGCCTGCAGCTCGTTCATGGAGAACGGTTTCTGTATGCAGCCGGAAAAGCCGGCTTCAGTATAGCGGCTTTCGTCCACGTCGTTGCGGGCAGTCATGGCGGCAACCGGAATGGTGCGTGAATTTCCGATATTGGAATGACGCAGGAGATATAGCAAGTCAAAACCGCTGGTCCCGTGCATCTGGATGTCTGTCAGCAGTAAGTCGTAGGGTTCTTTCCGCAGTTCGCCCACCACGTCCTTCGCCCCGATGCAGGTACGGCATGATACACCGTTGCGCTCCAGCATCTCCATGACGATGCGCAGTTGTATCGGATCGTCGTCCACAAGGATGATACGCTTTGGAAGGCTGAGCCTTTTCACGGTCGGCATGACGTGGTTCTTTACCGGTTCAGTGGAAATGGCGAGGGGGATTTCCGTGTGGAACAGACTGCCTTCCCCGACATGGCTCGATACGGAAATACTGCCGCCGAGCAGGTTCACAAGTCCCTTGGTTATCGGAAGGCCGAGCCCGAAGCCTTCCGGCGAAATGTCTGGCGCCGCCCGTTCAAACGGTCTGAATATGCGTTCTATCGTTTCCTTGTCCATGCCGATGCCCGAGTCCTCCACCTCCATGGTCATTACCACGTCCTTGTGGCTTACCCGGAAACAGACTGTTCCGTTGCGGGTGAACTTGATAGCGTTAGTCAGCAGGTTGTCCGCCACCTGACGGATACGGTCCGCATCTCCGTATACCACTATGTCGGTGCCTTCTGCTTCCGTTTTGAAGACCAGCCCCTTGTCATTGGCCGCACAGGTGTATTCCTCGTTAATGTCGTCGACGAAGGCTTTCAGGTTGAAAGGTATCCTGTTCAGTGATTCCTTCGCTTCGTCCAGTCTGGAGAGGTCAAGCAGGCTGTTGGCAAGCCTTGTGATATGGCGTGAGGACTTGATGATGTTGTCAAGGTAAGTGTTGCGGCGTTTTCTTTCCCTGGTGTCAATGGCCAGTTCCGCACTGCCGCAGATGGCGTTCAATGGTCCCCTTATGTCATGGGAAAGCGTTACGATGATACGCTTTCTCATTTCGGACAGTTCCCGGTTCTGTTTGAGCGTATCCACCAGTCTGCTGCGGTCATGTTCCTTGCGCCGTATGTCCCTCTGTATGACAAGATGGGATATGATCAGCAGGACAATGGCAACGATGATGGTGGCCGCAAACAGCTTGAATGAAAGTGCCTTTGCCTCCGCAATCCTTGTTTCCCGGTTTTGGAAAGCGGCCTGGACCTGTTCGTCAAGGGCGGTGATGAAGGAGTTCAGTCTTTTGTTCAGTTTCAGGTTTTGCAAACGCAGGCTGTCAATATAGAGTCCGATATGTCTGTCATGCTCTTCCTGCATGGTTATCAACTGGCGGTTGAGCTGCCGCAGTTCTGTCGTGGAAGCCGGCACCTGTACGGTTTCCTTCTTGCCAAAGAAACCTGCTATGCCGTTTTTCCGGCGGGTGACCGTGCGTGTACGGGTACTCTTGTCGATGACCTCGGGGAGATGGTTGTAGAGCAGGCTGTCTGATGTCCTCTGCTCCTGAAAAACCTTTGTAAGATGATACAGGCGGCTTTCCTTCTCTTCCAACAGTCGTCGCAATGTGTCTATCTGTTCGTGGCTTACCAGATCCAGGCCGTTGTCTTTCATCCGTTCCAGCAGGCTGTCTATGTGCAGGCGCCTGTTCTGGTATGCTGAGAAGTCCTCGCTGTCCCATCCGATGGCGGATTCCCCCAGCAATGCGATTCCGACAATGTGGCGGCGTATGGCGTTGACTTCATTCCGGATCTCACGTATTTCTGCGGTTCCGTTTGCTATGTCATGCATTTTTTTGCGCTCATGAAGCAGTATGGCAATCATGCTTCCGATGACTGCCAGCAATATCAGATAACCAGCTATGATTTTTGTCTGCAATGAAATTCCACTTAGCTTCCTCATACGCCTTATGATAAAAAAAATCCCGGAAGGTTGTGGGGCGCAGTCTTCCGGGACGTGAGTAATTTGGATGTCACCCCGATGCGCTATCCAGTCGTACACAGAATGCACTCCGGCCTTTTATAACCTTGGCGGGCGACGGTTTGCCCGCATGATTCTCCCTTCTGCCGGCAGCTGTCGGCAGGAAATTCTCTGGTTCGGGTATCCAATATCTTGTCCATATTCTTTTTTTTACAGTCAGTCCATATTTCTGTTTCTCCGTATTTTCCGATGCAGGAAAAAATAAGGCCCCCTGTTATAGTCCCGTGTGGAAATGTGGATGGCCCTGTTTTCGTTTGCCTGAATTATGGAAGTTCCGGCAAGACAATACGCTGTCCTATTGTATAATATTCCAAAATACAAATATATACATTTGTTCCTAACTGCAATGAAGTTAATATATGTTTGTCTTGATTTCAAACAAGTTTTAACATGTTATAGGTCATAAAGCCGCGTTCAGACAGGTATCGGATTCATTTTCAAGGTAGAAAGGTTCAGGTACAGCCCGTAATGCTCGATCATGCCGTTGCGGAACATTTTCCACAGGATGTTGCAGCCGAGCTGTGCCAATGTGGAGTTGATGAACAGGTCCTGCTTTTCCAGGGCCTCTGCCAGTGAGCAGCTCGGTCCCGAGTCTTTCTCCTTTACTTTAGCGTATTTCACGTAGCGGGTAATCACTTTCAGTGACTCCACCGTTTCGTACAGCTTGGATTCCGGCTGCCTGATTTTTTTCGGTACGGTTCCGAGGACGACCTGTCCCGTGTCCTGTGTATTCCCAAAGTCCATCCAGTACAGGGGCGTCTCGTGGCTTCTGTATTCCGATACCGGCACGGCTTTCAGTATGTTCCACAGGTCGATACGTGACTTTATGTTGTCCGTGCAGGTGATCGTTATGTTGGCCAGATTATCCCGTCTGGCGTCCTTCAGGGCTGCCGGATAGATGTCCGGTACCGCCTTCCAGTCGTTGCCGAAGAAGTTGTTCATGCGTGTGACAAGACACTGTGCCTTGTTCAGGCCGATGTCCGAGGGGCTGAAGAGCTGTCGCCCGATGTTGGCCTCCGTCACGATGTCGGAATCATACACGGTTATAAACAGCCCGGGGTGTCCGAGTCCCCTCAGTGCCGTGTCAAGTCTGGCCAGGCAGGTAAGTACCTGCGAGCCTGTTCCTCCCGCTCCGATAAGGTTTACCGTTACCGGATGCTGCGGGTTTATGAGATAGTTGTCGATGTAATGTACTCTTTTCATTTCAGTATGTCTTTAAGTTTCATGTTGTTCAGTTGCTTCAGTTCGTCGAGGTTGAAGTCCCTGTCCCGTGCCGCCTTTGTCACCAGCACGAGGTTTGACCTTGTCGGGTTCCCGTTCCCTCCCAGGTGGGTGAATTCCGTAAGCCAGAATTTCCTTTCCCAGTACTGCAGCAGCTTCTCATAGGTCAGGTCCTTCGGCAGCTCTATCCTGGCGTTTCCCAGACATACGCTGGAACCTGTCACGTTGAAGAAGGGCGCGGCGTACAGCACGGTATCCGGTCCGGGAACATTTTCCTTGTAGGCATAGATTCTCATTCCGTGTTCTCCGGCCTCATAGATCACTCCCGGCAGGTAATATTCCGCGTTTTCTATTTTGAGCGCGGGGCTGAAGAACATCATCCTCTTGTGCGGAGGGTTGTACCACACGTATCTCTCGCTGCCCTTGCGCTGGTCGCAATACAACAGGTTGTCGGGTATCTTTCCATATGGAGTGGTGCTGTGTCTTTCCGAATATCCCTTCACGAGCGTGTTCATGAATTCCAGGGTTACCGGTCTTCCTTCCGTCATGTTTCCCCGGTCGTCAATTTCACGGATTTCAAGGAAAAAGTTCCTGTCATTCTCCGAGGCATAGGCAATCAGTGCCGCCCTGGGGTTGAGCGGCGTCTTGATTTTTCTGGTCAGTTCGTTGCTGTCTATCATATGCTTTCAGATTGGTTTATACTGTGATGTTGATGAATTTTTCCGCCCATTTGAAGAAACGTTCCGGATAGTCGTCCATGCGGAACAGTTCCTCCGTTTCCGGAGACAGGTCACAGGTAGTGACCGGAATGATGTCGTATGTCTCCTGGCTGTAGGAGTTGTAATAGTCGGTGAGATATTCCGTTATCATGTCGGTGCAGTCATAGATGACCCGGATCTGCTTGCTGAGATACATGGGCAAAAAGTCCGGTTCTTCCTCGTAGAAGGGATCGTAGCCGTATTCCATGATGCCGTGTTCAGGTGTAAGGAACTCCAGCCCCTCCTTCATGACAGAGAGCAGTGACTGTTCGTACCCGTCCTTTGGCTTATATCGGTCGATTGCCTTCGGCAGATTCTTGTAATAGGATTTGCGTTCCACCCGGCGTAACAGGGCATGTATCCTGCCTTCCTCATAGGAGTGCAGGAGCCGCCGCCTCTTTTTCCGGTCAGATGCCGTTTCACCCGAATCATCCTCAGACATCAGTGTCAGGGCATAGTCCATGTCATCCTCGTCCAGTACAGTATTTATCCCGTTCGCCTGCATCAGGTTGTGGATGAAGGTGACGGATATGCGTCTCAGTTCCGGTCCGAGCCTTTCCATGAACTTCGTCGGGAAGTAATACAACGTGAGTTCTCCCCATTCATGACATTTCCAGAGACGGAACAGGAGTCTTTCTTCGTCCTGCTCAATGTTGACATTCATGTCATTGCCTACAAGGTTACACATCTCTTCGTGCAGTCTGGCAATGCTTTCGCCGGGCGTTCGTCCCGGTGTATGTACCGCCTCCTTCTTCATGATGAGTGCATATCTGAAAAAGGAATCACGCAGGTACTCATAGTTTTCCTGCGTGATAAGATTGTGCGGCTTCCCGTCAGTACCGTCCGTGAACAGTTCCGATGGGGATATCGGCAAGAACGTAGCGTTCAGAAAAGAATTACGGCACCGCTGGGTGCCGCAATCCGTTTCTTCCTTTCCGTGCCGTAATGCACCTTCCTTTCGGTTTCCGCAATGATAAGCCTCGCGAGCTGTTCCGCCTGATATCCGTCCAATGGTACACATGATTTCTTTTTTTTTCTGTTGTCCTTTGCCATATCCTTTATCCTTTTGTTCCGATAGTTGTCTTGAACTCATATTCTGTCATATCCTCCCTGATGACCGGTCCGTGAACGGTAGCCGTCGTCAGTTCCGGGTACATGTTCGAATAGTAGCTCATGACCATGTCCGGCGAGATGTTCGGATCCGGGTCCTGAAGGGTTATATACTCCGTTCCTTTCTTGAATTTGAATGAGCGTGTCATTCCTTTGATTTCGAGTGCCATGTCTTAAACTGTCTGATAAGGTGAATACTTGGGTTCCAGCATGGACTGCGGGAAATCGATGTATTCCTCGTAGTCCTTTTCACTGTATGCGGGGTGTTCCTGATCGGAGAGGTACGGCTGCTGTTCGTCCTCCTGCATGAACCGTTCTTCCTGCCAGTCCTGTATTTCAGGCTGCGGCGGATATTGAGGTTGGGAAGGCTGCTGTCCGCCTGTCCGCTGTACGTATTGCGCGTGCGGCTGTATCTGCGGTCTTGCCTGCGGCTGTGGCGGCTGTTGTTGCGGCGGCCATATTCCTGGCTGTTGCGGATGCTGCGTGTATGCCTGTTGTGGTCTCTGCGGTGCGGGCTGAGCCTGTCCCGGCATCGGTTGTGACGGTCTCCGCGTGTATGCCTGCTGCGGTGCTGGCTGTTGCGGACGTTGCGGTTGCGGATTTCTCTGTTCCGTTGCCTGCGTGTATGCCGGCTGTTGGGAGTGTGGCTGTTGCTGCTGTACCGAAGGTTCCGGCTGTGCTTCCTGTTCCATCAGGTCAAAGAGGCTTCCCCGGTTCATTTCCGTGTCGGCCGCCTTTATCTTCTCCTCGATTTCCTTCAGCTGGGCGGCATTCGCGTGTGCTTTCGCCTGTGTAAGCACGCTGACGGCTTCCCGGTGGTTTCTGGCGGCAGTCAGTTCTTCCGCCTTCTTCATCAGTTTCTCGTACTTTTCCCGTTTCTCGCGCTCCTCCTTCGTTTCCTTGGATTTTGCATCCTTGGCGGCCTTGCTGCTTGCGGCGGCCTTGTCCGCCTGTGCCTCGAACTGTGCCATATTGGAGATCAGCCCGCACGTTTTCTGTATAGGTCTTGTGACTGCCTGCAGGAATCCTGTGTCAAGTTCCTGCGGTGTGCCCGTGACAGTCAGCGGCACGATGTGGTTCTGGGCCTCGTCCTTGAGTCCGTTCGATTTGGGCAATGTGGAAACGGTCAGTTGTCCGTTTGTCTTGCGGATGACGATCGTGAGGTCCACGCTTTCCGTCATCATCTGGTGGATTGCTGTAAAAAACATAATTTCAGATATTAAATGATTAGACGATGTGTTTCAATATTCGCTGAAGAATTCTGCCAGCAGCCTGTTCCTGTCCGGATGTCTGCAAATTTCCAGAACGGGGTTCAGCAGCTTTGAGATGTGAACGGGACCTGTGGTTCCCCTTGGTGGCAGCTTGATTGCCGGTTGCGGGACGTGTACTTTCGGTCTTCTTGTCACGGGCATCCCTATCGGAGCTGGTGACTGTCTTGTGATGATCGCTTGTTGCATATTCTTTAATTTTTAACTGTGAATACCCGGGCTTTGGCAGCCCGTTGAACTACAAGGGCCCAACGGCAAATGCTTCCGGAAAGGCAGGGTTTTCGGGAAAAATACCGGAGCGCAGCGAGGATGATTTTTTCCGAAACCGCTTGCGGCCTGACCTTGCCGTCCGACAAGAAGCGTTTGCCAACTTTGCCCTGTAGTTCTCGGTTTGCCAATGTCTGTGTTTTTAGTCCTTTCCCTTTTCTTCCCGTGTCATTTCCGGTTGTGACGGATACAAAAAGAGCCGCCCGCTCCCGGACAGCTCCCTTATGCTGCAATGATAAATTCCGTGCATGTTCCATATCGTCAGATTTCAGAAGACCAGAAAACTCAGTATGCACAGAATGATGGCCAGTGCCACGAGAAAACAGGCTATACGGTAGAGGAACCTGAAGAGTCCCCTGAAACAGATGATGGCCACGGCGGTCCATACAGGCGATATACCGTGGGAATAGAGCCAGCTGAATATGATGGCTGCTGTTACGGCCAGCGCGAGTGTCCTTGCCCATCTGCTGTCCGCTATCTTTCTGATACGTTCTTTTGTTTTCATAATCTTCATGTGTTTGGCGGGAATGCCATTCCCGGTTTCAGGGGCTTTCTTGCAGTCCGCCTCCACAGGCAAGGTTTTCGGGAAAAATACCGGAGCCTCGGGCGAGGATGATTTTTCCCAGAAACCGTAAGGCCAGACCTTGCCGGTGGAAACGGGCGGGCTGCGACCTTTGCCCCTCGAATCGGGATGGCTTCATCATTTCCTTTTCCTGCCGTTCCCGTTTTTGGGGAACGAGAGTGTCAGGGTGAACCCGGCGTCGAAAGTGACCGAAGCGTCGAAAGCCACGCCCTTCTTTCCCTTGAATCCCTTGATGAGCCGTGTGGAGCCGGAGGAGAAAAGCTGTTCCAGATGCTGGTCCGTCAGTTCCTTGTTCAGGAATCTGCGGTACACGGTCAGTCCGCACCCTTTATTGTCGCAGCGGGCACTCTTCTCCCTGACGATGATGTGTCCGGTCTTGCATTTGGGACAGGTGAACGTGCGGGCGGCTACCGCCGGAAGGCTGAGGTTCAGGATTTCACGGGTAGCCTTGCGGGTGTAGTCCGTGATGGATGCCATGAACGTGTTCGGTCCGAGTGTGTGCCGCTCTATCTGGAGCAGGGTCTTCTCCCAGCTTCCTGTCAGGGAAACATCCGCCACGAGCATGTCCTTCACCGCATCGTAGATATGGAGTCCCTTCTCTGTGGGGAGGATGCTCTTGCCGGAGCGGGCGATATAGTCACGTTTGAACAGTGTGGTGATGAT
>ULVU01009985.1_pt1 | contig 10035 bp, 6 predicted proteins | sample 1959731 | NCBI WGS metagenome assembly ULVU01 (sample SAMEA4835794, study PRJEB28245) | human gut metagenome | biome: gut microbiome; material: fecal sample | place: Denmark | collected 2008 | reverse complement strand
CGCGAATGGGTGAACATGGGCGTGCAGGCGGACAATCTGGCCGGGGAGTATTTCATCACCACTGGCTCCGGCAAGTTCTTCCGCAACGTAGAGCCGGACCCTGTCCACAGCATCGGTATTGTGGAGATCAACGGCAAGGGCGACAGCTGGCGCATCGTCTGGGGCTTGGAGGGCGGCGCAAAGCCCACATCCGAGTTCCCCAGCCACTTTATGAATCACAGCGTCCGCAAAGCCGCCACCAATGGCGCAAACCGTGTCATCTACCACTGCCACGCCACCAACGTCATTGCCCTGACCTACATTCTGCCCCTGACCGACCGGGACTTCACCCGTGCGCTGTGGCAGAGTGCTACCGAGTGCCCGGTGGTGTTCCCGGAGGGCGTGGGCGTCTGCCCGTGGATGGTGCCCGGCGGTGCAGACATTGCCATGGCCACCAGTGAGCTGATGAAAACCTATCAGGCTGCTATCTGGGCACAGCACGGTCTGTTTGCCTCCGGCCCGGACTTTGACATCACCTTTGGTCTGGCCCACACCATCGAAAAGAGCGCGGAAATTTACGTCAAGGTGCTCTCCATGGGCGGCGGCATCATCCGGCAGACCATCACCGACGACGACCTGCGCGCCATTGCCCGCGACTTTGGCGTGACCCTGAACGAGAAGTTCCTCAACTGAGCCATTCTCCTCCATTTTTCTTCATCATAGCAGAACAGGCATCCTGCCCGATACCGCCAAACGGTATCGCAGGATGCCTGTTCTGCTTTATGTTTCCCGGAATTCCATGGGCGTTTTTCCGGTGACCTGCTGAAAGACTGCGCTGAAATAATTGCGGGTGGCAAAGCCAAGCTGCTCGGAAATTTCCCGGACGCTGAACGGTGTACTTTTCAGCAGAACTTTCGCACGTTCGACCTTTGCAAACTTTACATAGTTCGTGACACTCAGACCCGTTTCTTCCTTGAATTTGTGGGTGAGGTAATATTCTGTGTAGCCCACCAGGGCGGCAAGATCTTCCGCTACGATCTTTTTGTCCAGATTCATCTCGATATAATCCACACACTTCTGGATCTGTCTACTGAGGTTCGGGTTTGTCCGGTGTTTGTGGACACGTCGGATGAAATCATCGTACATCATCATTGCAAGGGGGCTCAGCTCATCCAGCGATTTTGCCGATTCTGCCGCCTGAATGTAGCTGTCCCCCAGCGAGTACGCCTCCTCCGGGGAAAGACCACCCTCAATGGCGGCACGGCACACCAGCGAGGTGAACACGATGATGGAGGTCTTGCTCTGGCGTAGCACATCGCTGCTCTGCACCGGTACACCTGCACTTATGCTCATACTGTTGGAAAGCGCCTGCTTGTAATTCATATCTCCGGTGCGGACCATCTGCAGCATTCCCTGCTCTGCCATCCAGATCTTATGCCGGTCGTGGGGAATTGTGGCGCTTTTCAGCCGCTCCTCCTGCGCTGTGCTGCTGTTGACACAGCTCAGTTCCAGCCGCTGTCCGGTCAGGCAGTAGTGCATCATCAGCAGGTAGCGGTTCATAATGGTGTTTTGCAGGGTGGGGACTTTTTCAAGGGCTTTGTAAAGCTGGATCGTCCATGCTACACTGATCTCCAACTTGCTGTAGTATTTCAGCCCGTCCTCGATCCCGCGCAGGGTCACGTCCTGATAGAACACCGGTCCAATGACCCAGACACGCTTCAGCTTTTCCTCTTCCTTTTCAAAGGCTGCTCCCCACAAAAGACCCAAAGCCGTCCCCAAGGTAACGGGCACATCATCCCGGTTCCCATGCTCCAGCATCCGCTGTTTGCAGCCGAACAGCTCAAATGCGCTGGCAAGAAAGGCCTCGTCCGGACAGTTGCTCCGTAGTAGCTTTCCCTGTGCATCATAGCACCATGTATAAACATTGCCGCCGCACTGGACAAGTTCGGAAAGCAGCATCATATTCTGGAGAACATCCATGTGTAACCCCTCCGGCTCATTGGCTCATTGATAGAACCAGTATATCATACTTCCGCCTTTTTTTCCATCGATGCCCGGAGCCAGTGCAGCAGGATGACCGCAGAGATGACCGCAGAGCTTACGTCTGCCATCAGGTGCGCCGCCGCAATGCCCTGCACGCCGTAAAGCGCATTCATCAGGTACAGCAGCGGGATCAGCAGCAGCCCCTGCCGCAAAAGAGAGAGCACCACCGCACCGCTTGCCTTGCCCACGGATTGCAGCAGATTGGTTACCAGATAGGTCAGACCGATCACCGGGCTGCCCAGAACCAGATAGACCACCAGCTGCGTTCCCAGACGGAAAGCGCCTTCTTCCTTGATGAACATCCCGATCAGCGCATTGCGTCCGGCAAAGCTGGCAGCTCCGGCAAGGACGCCAAAAACAACGGTCAGCAGGATCAGGTCCTTCAAAAGCTGTTTCAGACGTTTTGAGTCTCCTGCGCCGTAGCTGTACGCCAGAAGCGGCTGGCAACCCATGCAGATCGCCATGGCGATCATGCTGATGACCATGGTCGTCTTGCCTGCCGCTGCCATAGCTGCGACCGCCGCCGTGCCGTGGGTCACCAGCAGCCGGTTGCTGAAGGAGGACGCAAACCCGGCCAGCAGGCTGCTGATGCCGTTGGGCAGACCAATGGCCAGCAGCTCGCCCAGCATCTGCGGCTTTTTCAGGGCAGGACGTGGGTCAACCGTCAGCACCGTGCCGTGTTTGACGATGTAGCGCAGGTAGCAGGCAGTCGCCACAAGATTGCCCAGCACACTGGCGGCAGCCGCACCGCTGACACCAAAGTTCAGCACCAGAATAAACAGCGGATCAAAAATGCAGTTGACCAGCGTGCCCAGAAGATTACCGATCATGCCCTCTTTTACTGCGCCCTCTGCACGCACCAGCATCGCCATGCTGTTGGACAGGATGAAACACGGTGCACCCAGTGCCAGAACCTGAAGATACCGCTCCGCATAGGGAAAAATTTCTGCATTGGAGCCCAGCATCCCCAAAAGCGGCACTCTGCCCACCAGCAGACCGATGCTGACCAGAACGCCCAGAAAAAAGCTGGTCCAGAAGCAGAGCGAGGAGCAGATCTTGCCCTGCTCGATCTCACCCGCGCCAAAGCAGCGCGCGATGATGGCACTGCTGCCTGCGCCAAGCATCGTGGCCACCGCCGCAAGAATCGAGAACACCGGCCCGACGACGGAGACTGCCGCCACCTGTGCGGTGTCGCCCAGACAGCCCACAAAAAACATATCTGCCATGTTGTACAGCACCATGACAAGGATAATGATAATGGAGGGCACCGCCATAGAAATAATGGACTTCCAGACAGAGTCGGTACGGAAAAGTGCTTCGTTTTTCATGATCTCCTCCAAAAGTCAACCGTACACAGATAGAACGAAAACCCCGGTCATGGGGCTTTCAGAGCGGTTTCAGTCACAGGTTATCCAGCGCATCCAGCAGTGCTTTCAGTGCCGTTTCCGGCAGACCCAGCATGGAGCCGATCTTACCAAAGGTCATACCGTATGCGGCTTTTGCCTGCTGATTGTCAGCAAAGCCGGGCAAGTACTGCTCCACAACGGCTTTTGCGGCCTCGTTTTCCATCAGGGCTGCAATGGTGCTCTGGCTGTTCAGCTTGCCGTCGGTCAAAATTTCCGGGTGCTTCCAGCTGCTGACGCTCTGGTGCCCGGCAGACAGTGCACCGTCCACCGGGATGGCTGCACCGGTGATGTACCGTGCCATACCGCTGGCAAGGAAAAGTGCCAGTGCGGCGCACTCCTCCGGGTCGCCCATCCGCTTTGCCGGGCAGTCGGATGCAAAAAAGTCCATGGCCGCAGCCGGTGCATCACCGAAGATGCTGGTCTTGGTGTAACCGGGGCAGATGGCGTTGACGGTGATACCATATTCTGCGTAATCCAGTGCCGCTGCACGGGTCATGCCCACCACGCCGAACTTGGTGGCGCTGTACAGTGCCTGTCCGCGCTGGGGTACAAGACCCGCCACCGATGCCACGTTGATGAGATAGCCGCCCTCGCTGTGGCTCTTGAGGATGGCTTCTGCGCCGTACTTCATCCCGGCAAAGACGCCCTCGCTGTTCAGGGAGAAGATCTTCTCGTAATCCTCTACCTCATACTCATGCAACGGTGTGCCGCCCATGCCGATGCCTGCGTTGCTGACAACGCCATCCAGCTTGCCGTAATGTGCCACCGTCTTGTCCACCAGTTCCTTGATAGCAGAAGCCTTGCTGCAATCGGTCTGGATAAAGATGGCATCGCCGCCCTTGGCGCAGATGCCGTCTGCCACAGCCTGCCCCTGCTCTGCGCTGCGAGCTGCACAAACCACCTTCATGCCGTTTTCGCCAAAGCACTCGGCAATGGCGCGGCCGATGCCGCGGCTTGCGCCGGTGACGATAGCAACTTTATCTCTGACACTGTTGAAATTCATCATTTTCATAAAGCATCCTCCATTTTTTATTTTTCGTATTCACGAACTAGATTTGCAACTCTTAGTTGCTTATCCATCTCTATGGTGTTATAATAGCACTATGCCGCAGGGGCTGCAATCAGCAGTTTCCGGCGTGTCCGGTGTTTAAGCAACGGATCACGTTCCAAGCGTTGGTTAAGCATCCTTTACGAAATACATTGACGGAGGAATTGTATGGATATCCGGGTCAAAAAAACGAAGCGTGCCATTCAGAAAACGTTTATCGACTTGCTGCGGGAGAAGCCCATCGAAAAGATCACGGTCAAGGAAATTGCCGAACGCGCCGAGATCAACAAAACGACCTTTTATTCCCACTATGAAACGCTGGATGCACTCACCGCCGAAATGGAGCGGCAGACAGTCCAGCTCGTCTGCGACAATATGCGCGGCGCACAGCAGCTGCTGGATGAACCGGAGGCCTTTGTGCAGGAAATGTTTGCTGCTCTCCAGCAGGCAACGGATTACCTCGGTGTGGTTCCGGTATCCGCGATGAACCGCTTTACGCAGCATTTGCGGGATGCCATTCTGGAAAAAATCAAAGGTGACAATATCGAGCCGTCCCAATATGAAAATGTCGGTGCCATCCTGATTTTTGTAATGAACGGTCTTTCCGGGCTTTTGAACACCGACGCCAAACTGGCGCAAAAGCACATCAACGTAATTGCCGCCGTGGTTGCAAATGGTGTCCATGGTCTGCATCTTTCCCACTGAACCAAAACAGGCTGCGAGAAGCATCTTCCGCAGCCTGTTTTTTGCTATTGCAGCTTATTTTTCTGCGTAACTGCCCAGCACCCCAAGGCTAGGCTTTGCGGTCCGCTCCATGGTTTCACGGTTCACGGCGATCAGGCCGAACTGCATGGCGTAGCCCTTCTGCCACTCAAAGTTGTCCATCAGGCTCCAGTAGAAGTAGCCCTTCACCGGGATGCCGTCGGCGATGCAGTGCTGCACGCCGTCCAGTGCCTGCCGGATAAACGCCACACGACGGGCATCCTCGTCGGTGGCAATGCCGTTTTCGGTGACGATGAGATCGCCCTTGAATGCTTCTGCCACTTTACGGATGACGTGCTCCAGTGCCTGCGGGTAGACCTCGTAATCCATCTGGGTCAGCTCTGCGCCCTCCGGTGCCGGAAGCTGCCCCTGCGGGCCATAAAGAGTGCGGGTGTAGTTCTGCACCCCAAGGAAATCGTCCTTTTTAATGTAGGGCAGGTAGTGGGTAAACTCCTCCTGCCATGCGGCCTCGGCAAAGGCTTCGCCGCCGGGCTGTGCCTGCAAGTCGTGGAGCGAGAGGGTCAGGCCCACCTTGACTTCCGGGCAGATGGCCTTGATGGCATCCCGTGCGGCGGCATGGGCGCGCAGCACCAGCAGGTCACCCTCCGGGGTGCGCTCGCTGACAAAGATCTGGGGCTGGGGTGTGCCGAACACCTGTGCGTTTTCCATGGCGGCAAACTTCATGTTTTCCATCATCTTCTGGAAGTTCATGCCCACCTGCACCGTGCCCTCCGCAGACTTTCCGGCTGCTGCGGCATTTTTCGCAGCCTGTTCTGCCATCAGGCGGAACCGCTTGGAGATGGCGGCCAGCTGCAGGCCCATATTGGCTTCGTTGATGGTGCAGACATAGCGCAGCTCGCTGCCCAGCTGCTCCATCACATAGGTCACATATTTTTTGAAGTCCTCGACCGTGGATTCTGCTTCCCAGCCGCCCTTGCAGATGAGCCATTTCGGGCTGGTAAAGTGCAGCAGGGTGGCGATGGGCTCTACGCCCTGCGCCTTGCAGCAGGCGATGACCTTGCGGTAATGTTCGATGGCTTCCGGATCAAATTTGCCTTCCTCCGGCTCCACCCGTGCCCACTCGATGGAAAAGCGGTAGGCGTTCAGCCCGGCATCGGCCAGGAGTTTGATGTCCTCTTCGTACCGATGATAATGGTCGCAGGCAATGCCGCTGGGCTCTGTAAAGCTGGAATGGGGCAGCTGCTCCTGTGCCCAGTAGTCGCTGTTGGTATTGTTACCCTCTACCTGATGGGCTGCTGTTGCAGCACCGATGAAAAAGCCTTTTTCAAATTTCTGCATGATGGTTCTCCTTTTATCCAGAAGCAGTGTTTTCTCTTGTGCCTATTGTAACAGGTCTGTGCGGCGCAAAAAGGATAATTTTTCACGTTATTGGTAGATTTTTCGTTGAGCGAGTAGAACTGCACGAATTTTTATCCTCAATCCAAGTTTTTCATCCTGCAGTATCTGTTGCATTCTGTTATTCTGGTGTCAGGAAAAGCGGAAACCGGTTCACACAAAAAGGAGGAAAATCATTATGTTCCAAAAGAAACCCAGCGCCAGTGAGGTAGACGGTGTCCAGTACCGCCGTGCAAAGCTCTGGCAGATCATCTGTTATGCCTGCAACGCCTTTGTGGGTATGAGCGTCTACTCTCTGATCGGTATGGCCAGTTATTCGGCCAGCATCGGCTACGGCATCACCACCGCAACCGTGGGTCTCATCCTGATGCTGGCCCGCATTCTGGACGGCTTTACCGACCCGATGCTGGCCTTTGTTTACGACCGCGTCAACACCCGTTTCGGCAAGCTGCGCGTTCTGCTGATCAGCGGCTACCTGATCGAAGCAGTCGGCCTGCTGTGCATGTTCAACCTGTGCTCCAGCAAGGGCTTCGGCCTGCCGGTGTTTGCCCTGACCTACATTATTTACATCATCGGCTACACCGTCACCAACATGACCGCCCAGACCCTGCCTGCCATCATGACCAACGATCCCCGGCAGCGTCCCACCATCGGGGTCTGGTCCACTGCCCTGAACTACGCCGTGCCCATGGGCATGAGCATGCTGATCTACACCGTCATCCTGCCCAAGTGCGGCGGCACCTTCAATCAGGACTTCCTCAGCACCGTCTGCACCATCGTCCTGATCATTGCCGGCATCGGCACCCTGATCGTCTGCGCCGGTATCTCTGCCTACGATAAGCCCGAAAACTTTGAGGGCACCAACAAAAAACACGAGCCGCTGAAAACTGCGGATATTCTTGAGGTGCTCAAGCACAACAAGCCCCTGCAGTGCTACATCGCCTCCAACGCTTCCGACAAGCTGGCACAGCAGGTGGGCAGCCAGGCCATCATCAACACCATGCTGAACGGCATCCTGATCGGCAACATGGGTCTTGCCACCACCCTTGGCGTGATCAGCATGGTGCCTTCTATCTTCTTTGCAGCCTTCGGCGCAAAATATGTGGGCAAAAAGGGCAGCAAGAAGGGCATCGTGACCTGGACCTGCATCAGCATGGCCATCACCTCTGTGCTGATCCTGTTCTTCATCTTCACAGATACCCGTCAGATCGGCGTGATGGGCAGTTGGAACATGATCGTTTACGTGCTGCTGACCCTGCTGCAAAACGGCTCCAATATGTGCATCACCACCTCCAACACCTCTTATATGGCTGACACCATCGACTACGAGCTGGACCGCAGCGGCCGTTACATCCCGGCTGTGGTCTCCGGCACTTACAGCCTGATCGACAAACTCATCACCTCGGTGGCTGCTGTCATCGCCACCGGTGCCGTGGCTATTCTGGGCTACACCACCACGATGCCCCAGCCCACGGATGCCTACACCTCCGGCATCTTCTGGATGACCCTTGCCATCAAGTACGGTCTGCCGATGCTGGGCTGGCTCATTACCCTGATGGCCATGCTGGGCTGTCCCCTGACCAAGGAGGAAATGGTCAACGTCCAGAAGCGCATCGCAGATAAGAAAGACGCCCTTCGTCATGAAGTGATTGCAGAACACATGCAGTAACACCCCGCAAAAACCGAAAGGGCTCATACGCTCTTTCGGTTTTTGCTGATTCTATCCATTTTTCATAAAGGAGTTTTTACCATGAGCAAGACCATCCTGCTGAATCATAGCAATTGGCATTTTACCAAGGAGAACCCCGGCATCCCCACCGCCATTATGGGTGAGGCCATCACCCTGCCCCACACATGGAACGCCGTGGACGGTCAGGACGGCGGCAACGATTACTACCGCGGCACCTGCTGGTATACGCTGGCTCTGGCAAAGCCCGCCATCCCGGCAGGCGGCAAAGCAATTTTGCAGTTGGACGGTGCCGCTATGACCGCTGTAGTCTACCTGAACGGCGAAAAGCTGGCCGAGCACAAGGGCGGCTATTCTACCTTTCGGGTTGACCTGACCGAACATCTCAAAGAGGAAAATCTGCTGGCGATCAGCGTGGACAACAGCGACAACGACACCGTGTACCCCCAGAAGGCAGACTTCACCTTCTACGGCGGCATTTACCGCGATGTAACTCTGCACATCGTTCCGGCAGAGCATTTCGCTTTGCCCGCAAACGGCGCACCGGCTCTGAAGGTGACCCCCATCGTCACCGACCTTGCCGCTAAGACCGTCGAAGTCACTGTGGAAGCCGCCGTGGTGGGTGCACAGAGCGTTACCTTTGCGCTGGAAGGCCAGAGCATCACCGCTCCGGCGGAAAACGGCACTGCAAAGGCTGTTTTCACCCTGGACAATGCCCGCCTGTGGGATGGCGTGGACGATCCCTTCCTTTACACCGTCTCTGCCAAGCTGGACAACGGTGAAGAGACTTCTGCCCGCTTCGGCTGCCGGAAGTTTGAGTTTGACCCACAGAAGGGCTTCATCCTGAACGGCCGCAGCTATCCGCTGCGCGGTGTTTCCCGCCATCAGGACCGCAAGGGGGCCGGCATTGCCCTGACAAACGAAATGATGGAGGAGGACATTTCCATCATTCTGGAAATGGGTGCCAACACCATCCGGCTGGCGCACTACCAGCACGCACAGTATTTCTACGACCTGTGCGATGAAAAGGGCCTTGTCATCTGGGCAGAGATTCCCTACATCACCATGCACATGACCAACGGCCGTGCCAACACCCTGACCCAGATGGAAGAGCTGATCGTCCAGAACTACAACCACCCCTGCATTGCCGTTTGGGGCCTGTCCAACGAGATTACCGCCGCATCCGCTGTCAATGAAGATCTGCTGGAAAACCACCGTCTGCTGAACGAGCTGGCCCACAAGCTGGACCCCACCCGGAAGACCACCATGGCAAATGTGTTCATGCTGGAGACCACCAGCCCCATTCTGGAGATCCCGGACGTGAACAGCTACAACCTCTATTTTGGCTGGTATCTGGGCGAACTGGAGCAGAACGACGAGTTCTTTGACAAATACCACGCCGATTACCCCGACCGCTGCATCGGCTTTTCGGAGTATGGCGCAGATGCTAACCCCCAGTATCAGAGCAGCCACCCGGAAAAGGGCGACTACACCGAAAGCTATCAGTGCGTTTACCACGAGCATATTGCAAAGATGATCGCCGACCGTCCTTGGCTGTGGGCGACCCATGTGTGGAATATGTTCGACTTTGCCGCCGATGGCCGGGACGAGGGCGGCAAGCACGGCGAAAACCAGAAGGGTCTTGTCACCTTTGACCGCAAGCTGAAAAAAGACCCCTTTTATCTCTACAAGGCCTACTGGAGCAAGGAGCCCTTCGTGCACCTGTGCGGCAGCCGCTATGTGGACCGCGCCGA
>ULVU01018588.1_pt1 | contig 10377 bp, 6 predicted proteins | sample 1959731 | NCBI WGS metagenome assembly ULVU01 (sample SAMEA4835794, study PRJEB28245) | human gut metagenome | biome: gut microbiome; material: fecal sample | place: Denmark | collected 2008 | reverse complement strand
AATTTATTTAGATATAATAAATTGTTCCGTAACTTATACTATATATCAATATTAAAAACAGCAGGAAGATATTATGAATTCCCAATATCTTCCTGCTGCTTATATACATCAGCTTATATGCTTTATTATTCTATTATAATTGTATGTTACTCATTATTGCTGTTATTAAATATATCTGGATTTTCTTCGTTAATAGTGCTCTTCGCAGTATCTTTATTATCTGCTCCGGATGAAGCTGTATCAGAAGATGCATCTCCTATTCCCTTCCATATATCACTCTCTGTAGGTCCGTTAAGTGTAGATGAATAACTTCCGTCTTCATTAAATGTTACACTCTCGGCGACCTTTTCAGAATGTGTAAAACCTGTTGTATCAACTGGTTCTGGAATACCTTTGACCTCGCGGAATATCTTCATAAATTCCTTACCTGTAATTGTTTCGTGATCATAAAGGTAATGGGCAATCTTGTCAAGGACATCTCTGTTCTCTATAAGAAGCTGCTTAGCTTCCTCATAACATTCCTTTAACATATTCTTGACTTCTTCATCAATCTGTGCGGCTGTTTCATCAGAACAGTCAAGTCTTGCATTACCATTAAGATAAGGGTCATCAACTGTTGCCAGATTCATAAGTCCGAATCTGTCTGACATACCATACTGTGTAATCATAGCCTTGGCTATCTTAGTAGCCTTTTCTATATCATTAGCAGCCCCTGTTGTAACTTTGCCAAAGACAATCTCCTCTGCCGCACGTCCAGCAACTAAAGTTACAAGTCTTGCCATAAGCTCATCTTTGTTCTGTAAGTACTTTTCTTCTTCTGGAACCTGCATTACATAACCTAATGAACCCATAGTTCTTGGTACAATAGTAATCTTCTGTACTGGCTCTGAGTCTTTCTTTAAAGCTGTAACAAGTGCGTGTCCTACCTCGTGGTAAGCAACTGTCTGCTTCTCTTCCTTGCTGAGCACCCGGTCTTTCTTCTCTTTACCAGCTATGACAACTTCAACTGCCTCAAATAAATCTTTCTGTGATACATACTTTCTTCCTGCCTTAACTGCAGCGATAGCAGCTTCATTAATCATATTGGCAAGATCTGAACCTACTGCACCACTTGTTGCAAGTCCGATTTCTTCAAAATTAACTGTATCGTCCATAAGCACATCTTTAGAATGTACTTTAAGCGTTTCAATACGTCCCTTAAGGTCTGGCTTGTCAACTATAACTCTTCTGTCAAGACGGCCTGGTCTAAGTAACGCCTTATCAAGAACTTCTGGTCTGTTAGTAGCCGCAAGTATAAATATACCCTTTGATGAATCGAAACCATCCATCTCTGCTAATAACTGGTTAAGTGTCTGTTCTCTTTCGTCATTACCGCCGCCATATCTTGAATCACGGCTCTTACCAATAGCATCAATCTCATCTATGAATATGATACAAGGTGCCTGCTTGGTAGCTTCTTTAAAAAGGTCTCTTACTCGTGAAGCACCAACACCTACGAACATCTCAACAAAATCTGAACCTGCAAGTGAGAAGAATGGTACATTAGCCTCACCAGCTACTGCCTTTGCAAGAAGTGTCTTACCAGTTCCCGGAGGACCTACTAAAAGAGCACCCTTTGGAAGCTTGGCACCAATCTTTGAATACTTATCTGGATTATGAAGAAAATCCACTATCTCTGTAAGCGACTCCTTCGCCTCATCCTGTCCTGCTACATCTTTAAATGTAACACCTGTCTTCTTCTGTACATATACCTTAGCGTTATTCTTGCCGACACCCATGCCGCCCATCATACCGCCGCCTTTGGATATTCTTCTATATACAAAGGCAAATATTACATATATGAATAAGAATGGTAATACATATACAACCAGAAATTCTACTATTGATGAATTAGAATCTGGTATATAACCTGAGAATTCAATACCTTTTCTCTTGAGTAATGGAACAAGTGTGTCATCATTAACATATCCTGTATAGTATGTGTAGCCTAACTTGTTCGCTTCCGGAGTATCCCCTGCACTGTCAACTGGTGTAATAAGAATTCTATCCTGTTCAAGTGCAACGCTCTTTACTTCATCATTATTAACCATCTCTATGAACTCATTATAAGTTATCTCCTTATAAGTAGCATTCTTTACGAGATTGTTAAGCATTGTTATTCCAATAAATGTAATAACCGCAGCAATTATAATAAAGACAATAAGACTGGTGTTCTTAGGCTTTTTATTATTGTTATTATTGCCGACACCATTATTCCTGTTGTTATTATTACCACCACCGTAATTATTACCGTTGTTGTAATTATCCATTCGGCTTCTCCATTCCTAGTTCTTTATACTCTCATCGTCTGATAACTTACATTAACAGACAATACCCATTATAAAGAAGGAATATTTATAAATCAACCTTTAATAAAAGGTTTCATACTATTTATTTTTTATTAAGATTTAGTTATTCTTTTCCTGATACTCAAGTGCCGCGCCAATAAATCCTCTGAATAATGGATGTGGTCTGTTAGGTCTTGACTTTAATTCTGGGTGAGCCTGTGTTGCTAAGAACCAAGGGTGCTCCTTAATCTCTATCATCTCAACAATTCTTCCGTCTGGTGAGATACCTGAAAGCTGCATGCCATTTTCAACAAGAACTTTTCTGTAGTCATTATTTACTTCATATCTGTGTCTATGTCTTTCATTAATAGTTTCTTCGCCATATAATTCATATGCCTTAGAATCCTTGGCAAGCACACAAGGGTATGAACCAAGTCTTAAAGTTCCACCGATATCGTCAATACCTTCCTGATCTGGCATAAGGTGAATTACTGGATGTGTTGTATCTGGCTTTAACTCAACACTGTGCGCATCTTCATATCCAAGAACGTCTCTTGCAAATTCTACGATTGCAAGCTGCATTCCAAGGCACAGACCTAAGAATGGCACGTTATTCTCTCTTGCATATTTTATAGCCTGAATCTTTCCTTCTACACCTCTGTCACCGAATCCACCTGGTACAAGAATACCTGATACATCTGATAATAATTCAGCGGCATTATCCTTAGTAACTGTCTCTGAGTCAATCCATTTGATTGTGACATCAGCAGAATTATATACACCGCCGTGCTTTAATGCCTCAACTACTGAAATATAAGCATCGTGAAGCTGTATATATTTACCTACTAATGCAACTGTAACCTTCTTAGTTGGATTTTTCCAAGCCTTGCACATAGCTCTCCACTCATCTAAATCTGGTTCTGGACAATCAAGCTCTAGACATTCGCAGGCTACCTGTGCAAGATGTTCTTCTTCCATAGCAAGTGGTGCATCGTAAAGTATCTCAACATCAAGATTTTGTAATACGTGTGTCTTTGGCACGTTACAGAATAATGCAATCTTATCCTTAATACCAGGTTCAAGTGGGTGCTCTGTACGGCATACTAAGATATCTGGCTGAATACCCATTCCCTGTAATTCCTTAACACTTGCCTGAGTAGGCTTTGTCTTCATCTCGCCTGAAGCCTTAAGATAAGGAATAAGTGTAACGTGTATAAGAATAGCATTTTCGTGTCCAACTTCGTGCTGGAACTGTCTGATTGCCTCTAAGAATGGCTGTGATTCGATATCACCTACTGTTCCACCAACCTCGATAATTGCAATCTTAGTTTCATCAGTTGAATAATCTCTATAAAAACGGCTCTTTATTTCATTAGTTATATGAGGAATTACCTGAACTGTTCCTCCACCAAAATCGCCACGGCGTTCCTTCTGTAATACAGACCAGTATACCTTACCTGTTGTTACATTAGAATTCTTATTAAGACTTTCATCAATAAATCTTTCATAATGCCCAAGGTCAAGGTCAGTCTCCGCACCATCATCTGTTACGAATACTTCACCGTGCTGGATTGGGTTCATTGTTCCCGGGTCAATGTTAATATATGGGTCGAACTTCTGCATAGTCACCTTAAATCCACGTGCTTTTAATAATCTACCGAGTGAAGCTGCTGTGATTCCTTTACCAAGACCTGAAACTACACCACCTGTTACAAATACATATTTTACAGACATTATTCCTCCTATCCGCCTTTCGGCTTACACATTAATCAACATTCCTACATTATTTTCAACATTATACAGTCATAAATTGCAAATTTCCACATTTTTTTATAATTAAATCTGTATTAATTCTGATACATTTATTTCATTTTATAATCGTTAATAAAATGTCTTTTCTATGGCAGATATAACGTATTCTGACTTAATATTATTAAGCTGGGCGATATTAATATTAGTTATCTTATCTTTATTAATATAACCATTAATAATATCCTCCCCTTTATCATTCTTCTCATATCTGAACTCAGTATCTGATATGGTGAGAGCTATTCCCTGTCCTGTATATTTGGAATATGCTTCCTTTAATGTCCATATTCTAAGAAAACGGTTCTCATCTTCGCCAATCCACCGACATTCATTATCAGTAAAAAATCTTCTGGCAACCTTTAAATAATTCTTTCTTGTATGCTCTATATCCACACCAACTGCATTTTCTGATATGGCACATACAACATAATCTCCTGTGTGGGAAAGATTAAAATGTATATTCTTATCCGCATACTCCGGCTTATTATTCGCCGTAAGTTTGATATCATAATCATAAGCCTTATCATATCCGCTGATAAGCTTATTTATATCTATATCATATTCCGAATTACTTTCCCATAAATGTCCTGCGTGGATATTCTCTCTTTCCCGCTTGGAAGCCTCAATTAGATAATTCTTATCTACACAATTCCCAGTTATATAATTATGAGCTATATAATTCCCAGCTTCATAGTCCTTTGTCGCATAATTAAGAAGAAGCCCTGCAACAAGGCTTCTCCTCTTATCTTCCATATATTGATATCTGTCAATCTTCTCCTGCCTGTACTCTGGCACAAGCATTTTCCCAGTGTTAAACATATCCTCGGTTATATCAGATATGTCCGTTATATACAATCTCATATTCTTCCTATACTGTTGCTGTATCGAACTGGCTCTCATATAAGTTCTTATAAAATCCGCCAGCCGCAAGCAGTTCTTCGTGATTACCCTTTTCTATAATATGTCCGTCTTTCATAACAAGTATAACATCTGCTGACTGTATTGTAGAAAGCCTGTGGGCAACTATAAAGCTTGTTCTTCCTTCCATAAGCTTGTTAAATGCGTTCTGAATTTTTATTTCAGTTCGGGTATCTATAGATGAAGTTGCCTCATCAAGAATAAGCATTGGTGGTCTTGTAAGCATAATTCTTGTTATGCACAAAAGCTGCTTCTGCCCCTGTGAAAGACTTCCTCCGTCCTCACCAATCGCTGTATCAAACCCATTAGGAAGACGCTTTATAAATCCGTATGAGTATGAAGCCTTAGCTGCCTCAATAATCTCTTCTTCTGTGGCATCCGGCTTTCCCATAGTGATATTCTCCCTGATAGTTCCTGCCTTAAGCCATGTTTCCTGTAATACCATACCAAAACCGTGTCTTAATGAATATCTTGTCATATCCCTTATATCAACACCTGATACATCTATGCTTCCTGAATTAACATCATAAAACCTCATTAAAAGGTTGATTACTGTTGTCTTACCACAGCCTGTAGGACCTACAATCGCAATCTTCTGTCCCTTCTTAACGTGAAGTGTGAAGTCCTCTATAAGCTTTCTGTCTGGTGTGTATGAGAAGTATACGTTATTAAGGTCTACCCTGCCATCAATATCTGTAACACTAACTGCTGATGGTGCATCTGGAATTTCTGGTTCTTCCTCTATAAGCTCGAACATTCTTCCTGCACACGCAATGGCATTCTGAAGCTCTGTTATAACGCCTGATATTTCATTAAAAGGCTTAGTATACTGTGTAGCATAACTTAAGAAGCTTGATAACTGTCCAACTGTTATGCCTCCGCCTATTGCAGAAAATGCACCTGCAACAGCTACTGCTGCATACACAAGGCTGTTGACAAATCTCGTCGATGGGTTAGTTATTGATGAGAAGAATATAGCTCTTAAAGAATACTTCTGTAATCTTTTATTAATCTCGTCAAATTCTTCTACTGCCCTTTCTTCATAGCCGTATGCCTTTACAACCTTCTGTCCGCCAATCATCTCATCAATAAATGCCGTCTGCTCACCTCTTGTTTCTGATTGGAGCTTGAACATTGAAAATGTCTTCTTAGCAATAAAGCTTGCAACAAATAATGAAACCGGGGTTATAACAACAACTACAAGTGTAATCTTTACATTTATTGTAAGCATAAATATAAGTGTTCCTGCAATTGTAAGCACACCTGAAAAGAACTGTGTAAATCCCATTAAAAGACCATCTGCGAACTGGTCGACATCGGCAATTACACGGCTTACAATATCACCATATGACTGTGCGTCAATATATTTAAGAGGAAGCTTCTGTAACTTTTCCATAGCCTCATCTCTTATATCTCTTGTAACGTGGTAAGTTATCTTATTATTGCATATATTCATTATCCACTGTGACAGTGCTGTTATGGCAACAACAATTCCTATTGTTATAAGCACCTTTGTTATGCCTGCAAAATCAACATTGCCCGGTCCTATAATATGGTCAATTCCTCTACCAACAAGAATTGGCACATACAATGTAGAAGCAACTGTTACAGCAGCCATAAGGATTGATATAACAAGAAATCCACTATATTTCTTTATTCTTTTTAATACTTTGCCAAGCGTAGACTTCTGCGCTTCTCTTTTATCCTTATTATCTTTCATAACTAATCTCCATTCTGACCTATGACTTGAACTGTGAATTATATATTTCCCTGTATACTTCACAATTCTCCAAAAGTTCTGTATGTGTACCTATTCCTGCAACCTCACCATCATCAAGCACGATAATTTTATCTGCGTGCATAAGTGATGCTGAACGCTGTGATACTATAAATACTGTAGGATTATTAGGCATCGTTCTTATAGACTTTCTAAGTGCCGCATCTGTAGCAAAGTCAAGAGCTGATGCACTGTCATCAAGAATAAGGACATCTGGCTTTTTAACAACTGCCCTTGCAATTGTAAGTCTTTGTCTTTGTCCACCTGAAAGGTTCTTACCACCCTGTTCAATCATATAGTCAAGGCGGCCTTTCTTCTTATCAACGAATTCCTTCGCCTGTGCTATTGCAAGTGCATCATCTATCTCTTTATCTGTAGCATCTGCCTTAGCCATCTGGATATTCTTTCTTATGCTTCCTTTGAATAATACTGCCTTCTGCATTACTATTCCGACTTTGTCCCTTAACTGTTCTATATTAATATCTTTAACATTAGTTCCATTTATTAATACTTCGCCACTGGTTGCATCATAAAACCTTGGTATAAGTCCGACAAGACTTGACTTACCTGAACCAGTACCACCTATTATACCGATAGTCTGTCCCCTGTAAGCCTTAAAATTAACGCCGGCAATACTTGTATCACCAGCTCCATTATACTTAAGGGCAACATTCTTAAATTCTACGACAGGAACATTTTCTTTATATGCTGATAAATCCATACTGCCATCCTTCATACTTGGCTGCACTTCAAATATTGACTCAATTCTTCCTGCACAGGCAAGAGCCTTAGTTATATTAATTACAAGATTAGCAAGCTTGATAAGCTCAACAAGTATCTGTGACATATAATTGTAAAGGGCTACAACCTGTCCCTGCGTAAGACCACCTTGATTAACTCTTATCGCACCAACCCATATAAGTGCAATTATTGAAACATTAACAACTGTGTAAGTAAGAGGATTCATAAGACCTGAAATCTTACCTACGAACTTCTGCAGATGATTAAGTTCTTCATTCTTATTCTTAAAACGTGCAAATTCATCGTCCTGCTTATTAAATGCTCTTATTACTCTTACACCTGTAAGATTTTCCCTTGTTATTCCAAGGATTGTATCAAGACCTGCCTGTACCTTCTTATATAAAGGTCTTGTTCCTATCATAATTCCAAATACTATAACGGCAAGGACTGGTATAGCTGCGACAAATATAAGTGCCGCCTTGACATCTATTGTAAATGCCATAATCATAGCACCAAATACAATAAATGGAGAACGTAAGAATAATCTTAATACAAGATTAACACCATTCTGAATCTGGTTAATATCACTTGTCATTCTTGTCATAAGAGTTGACGTTCCAATGTCGTCCATCTCTGTGAAAGAAAGTGACTGTATATGCTTGAATAAAGCGTGCCTTATTCCTGTAGCACAGCCAACTGCCGCCTTGGCACTGAAATACTGTGCTGTTATTGAACATACAAGACCTATAATTGCAAGGCCTAAAAGCATAAGGCACATTTTTACTATATAAGCTGTGTCCTGCTGTCCTATGCCCCTGTCAATTATAGAAGCAACTACCAATGGAACGAATAACTCAAAGAGTGCTTCAAGCATTTTAAAAAGTGGTGCTAACACACACTCTTTTTTTAATTCTTCCAGATACTTTAGAATCATCTTCATTACTCTTTACCTCACTTGTCCTTATCTTTAAACAGCCAATGGATTATCTTACTCTAAATCTATAAGCTCTGATAAAAGATTCTCATATGCATACGCTCTCTTGCTCATAAAATATTGATTATACACTTCATAATTATAATATGAATGTTCATACTGTCTTGAATACAGATGAGCAAGGTCTACCTTCCGTGTAAATGAAAGTTCTTTGTTATTATACCACCAGTCAGCAATATTCAGCATTTTAATTGCAATTATTCCAACAATACCGCCCTTGACTTTTAAAAGCAGATTATAATCATATACTGAATCAAGAAAATATCTGTACAGATAATACATAAGAAGCTGTTCATATTCAGTTTCATCTTCCTTGTGGTATTCGTCAAATTCCTTCACAACAGCCCTGAACTGCTCTGCACTTGTACATTCCTCAAAGAAATTATTAACTTCCTCTGTGTATATATTCCAATCTTTATTAATAACTTCCATTCCCTCAAAACTTTCAAAGAACTTTCTTATATGCTTATATGTATCTTTCTTTCCAGCAGCAATACGCCTTGCCCTGTTTAACTTATTTTCCCTATAGTCTTCCTTGGCAAAACGTCCACATACACCCACTATTAGTTCATCTCTTTCTCTATCAAGATAATCCTGTATGTTTCTTGCAAACATCAGTATAAGCACACATCTTTCCATTATGGTATAATCCCTGTCCGTGGCTATATTATATGCTATAATTCTTGCCTGCCTTAACTGTACAAAGGTAAGCGGGTCTATATCATTGTAGCTGTTAATCTGCTCCCTGTTCTTTACCTCTCTGAATTTAAGCTCGCCCTTATATCCTAATATAAGCTCACCTGCTGTCTTACAGGATGGTGCAATTCCAATCTCCCTTGTATTACCGTATTCATTAATAAATCTTGGAAACTCTGCACACGTTTCACACAGCTTATCCTTACCAAGCTTGATATAAATCTCACACAAATTCTTCTTATTAAGAAATGGACATCTTCCCTCTTTTAGCGTAAATGTACAACCACCATCTTCAGATGGCACCATAACACTTCTTAACTTATTGCCAAATGACCCAATCACTCTCCTATACTGCTTGTACGACTCTTTATCAACATCAACATCCCAGCCTGCACAGCATGTATCCGTACATTCTCCCGCTATACATTTAAAATTCTTATAATAATCTGGTGTAACTATCTTCATTTAAGCCTGCTCTGCCTTTCTTTTAGTGTACTTCTACTTTATATATCCTAAGATATTCATACAATTTAACCCTTTATATTTTCTAATATTCGTGTATTTTCTAAACCTGCTGTGTCTTTCTGCCTGTTATAAGTGAATATATTGAAGTTATTGTAAGCACAGCAAATACTGCCACTCCAATAAAAAATGTATAGAACATATAAGGATTATTCTGTAAAAACACTGCAGCTGACGATGTATACACATCATTAAGTGTCACGCTTACTCCAAGTATATTGGCATACTGTGGATATTTCACCATTGTAAGCATTGCAAAATAATACACAGCTATAAGCTCTGGCACACTGCATACAAGTGAAACAGCTATGCTTATTGTCCTTATAATAAATGTATTATTATTCACCAGCTTTCTTGCAAGCACGCTGAATACTACCGAAGCCACCATAAATACCATAAACATAACATAATCATCAACCATCGAAGCTACCCTGTTAAACATATCTTCTCCGGATATTCCCTTATAAGTAATCATCAGCACATAGAAATTATATATCGTCCTTATTCCCATAAAAAATGCACCAATAATAACAACCCTGAATATAATATTTATAATCTTATTATCATTATTCTTCATATAATTCCTCATCTCC
>ULVU01039737.1_pt1 | contig 10447 bp, 8 predicted proteins | sample 1959731 | NCBI WGS metagenome assembly ULVU01 (sample SAMEA4835794, study PRJEB28245) | human gut metagenome | biome: gut microbiome; material: fecal sample | place: Denmark | collected 2008 | reverse complement strand
CACAGAATCTGCGACACTACGTCCGTCAAACTCCGGTTTAAAACATTTATTTCGATAATGAAAATATAAATTAGTTGCTGGCGGGTTTTGAAAAAGTATAGCGCACTAAGTGAAAATATGGTATTGTTACCGTGTAATAGCATATATGACAATCGTATTATCAGATACGCATACAACATCTGAAATACAGAGAGTGTAGCTTGTGATTTCCTAATTATGTTAGAATAAATGAAAAACAAGCTATATAATGGGAAGAAGGAAGGAAACAGATTATGAAGAAATTTGATGACGATCTTGAGTTTGAATCATTGAATGACGAACCACGGGATACCCGCTTTATATTACCAATTATCGTTGTGGCGGTTTTGCTTGTCATTGTGATCGTGGCATTGGTTTTATTAGGAAAAAATAAAGACACAAGTGCTGACTTAATGTCTACAGAGCAGAGTGAGACAACAGAGACAGAAACACAGACCACCGAAGTAATTGGGAATATTGCCACAACCGAGAGCACTGAAGAAGTGGAGGCAGACGATCCACAGAATGGCAATATGGGAACTGACACGGGAGCGAGCGTTGATGTGACGGCACTGTTATCGGCAGGAAATGTGGCAGAGTCCGGCGAGACAACCTTTGGTATAGATGTGGCCAGATATCAGGGAACCATCGACTGGAGCCAGGTGGCGGCTTCCGGGGTACAGTTTGCCATGATACGTGTCGGATACCGCACGCAGAAGACTGGCGAGATCGTTGCGGATACCAATGCAAAATACAACATGCAGGAAGCGCAGGCAAATGGGATAAAAATAGGGGCATACTTCTTTTCGACAGCCGTCACAACGGATGAAGCGGTGCAGGAGGCAGACTGGGTGGCAGATTATATTTCCCAGTATCAGATCACCTATCCGGTTGCATTTAACTGTGAAGGGTTTGAAAATGCAGACAGCAGACAGTACGCTATGACACAGTCGGAGAGAACGGACATGGCAATTGCATTTTTAAATGAAATCTATAACCGAGGCTATACGCCAATGTTTTATGCGGCAAAAAATGAGATGCTTGGCGATGCAAAATGGGATACTTCAAGAATTGAAAAAACTTATAAAATCTGGGTGTCTCAATATCCATCTGTACCGTATCCACAGACCGCACAGTCCGATTACACTGGAACACATGCAATGTGGCAGTACACCAATCAGGGAACGGTAGCCGGAATCAGTAAGCCGGTCGATGTCGATATTGCCTATTTCGGTTATGCAGGAACCGCAGATGCGAAAAGTGATGTGACACCGGAAACAGTCGGTGCAGATGCGGAGGCGTTGATGAATTTCTCTGATGTAAATGAGACGGTTACAGCAAAACAGTCCACAAATCTCAGAAACATTCCAAGTCAGGGTTCTGATGCAACAGTTGTGGCAACCCTGCAGAATGGCGAGACAGCGACAAGAACCGGCGTGAGCAGCAGTGGATGGTCGCGGGTAAGCTACAATGGACAGACTTTGTATGCAGTGTCCAGCTATCTGACGACAGATCTTGGGTATACAGCACCAGCAGCCAATACGGCTGCAGAGACAACAACAACGGACGGCTCAGGCTCAGGAGATGGATTGAAAACAAAATTTACTGCATGCAATGATGTGGTGACAGCGAAGATCGAAGTGAATTTAAGAACACTTCCGAGTGTCACAAACCCGGATGCAGCAGTTGTTGCGGTTTTAAAAAATGGCGAGACCGTGACGAGAACCGGAATCAATACAGACTATGGATGGTCAAGAGTTGACTATAATGGACAGACATTATATTGTGTATCGAGTTATTTGACAAGTGCACAGTAAAAAAGAAGCTGATGCATTCAGACGGAAAAGATGAAACGTCTGAAGGTATCAGCTTTCTTTCTATTATGCAGATTAAATTAATTTTTTTCGCTTTGCCGGACGCTGTTTCTTTACAGGAGGTGTCACCTCATTTCTGGCAGCAATGGATACGGCTGAAACTGGTGACGCAGGCGGGACAGGTTTGTCCATAACTGGCTGTTTTGTGGGCAGAACGGCAGATGCTGCATTCCTGCGCTGGTTTATTTTTTCTTTTTGCGCACGGAAGCGGTCAGCGGTCGCCTTAATATATGGATCTGCAACAAACTGCTTAAGCGTATCGCTGTCGATGGCGATACGGTTGTCCATTGTCTTCATAATATCTACAATCTGTAACTGATCCGAGGTTTCCGGATTGCTCAGATCATAAATCTGGTTATCCTTGAAATTCAGGATCATAGGATGCAGAAAATCAGCCGGATTGTCAGCAAGCACCAGACCTTTTTCTCCGTTTGCAAAATCGAGACATGCACCTGTAGGAAGAATCTGGATGCTGTCCGCCAGAGCGGTGATCACAGAACGGTTATATTCTGAGATGTGGCTGTAAAAAAATGTCATGGCAGCCAGCTCTGACATTGGTGCATGGTTAATGTTCATGGCAGTCAGGCGGTCAAATTTGTCCGCAGCCTTCAATATATCGATCAGAAGCTGGACTGGTGGTTTTGGAAGTCTTGGGCTGATCGTTGCATGATCTTCAAATATAATGTTCTGGATGATCTCAAGACTTGTGTCATTTAAGCCGAGTTCTGCAAAATGCGGACGGATGATCTCATACCCATGTTCTGATTTTAACTGGATGAGATCCCGGTCGGAAGCAGAGAGATCTTCATTCTTATCTAAAATACTCTTTGGAACGGAGAGATAACCAAAATCATATAATAAGGAAGCTGCGATCAGCGACTGGGAGTCTTCCGGCTCAATATGCATCTCATTTGCGATCATCGCAGAGAGGATCGCAACACTGATCGAATGCTTGTATACAAAATCAGCAGAACTTCTGAGGTTCTGTGTGAAATTAAGTTTGTGGTCTAATGCACCATAATGTGTGTATATATTCTGTGCGAGTTCCGTGATTGCCGGAATATTTTTCTGTGCGAGAAGCTTATCCATGCAGTCTTTCAATTTGAACATATAGATAGTCTGGAACTGCTCAAATTCAAGGTCTTCTTTGGAAAGAGGAGGAACAGGCTCCGCCGGTTCCAGAATAAATATGCCGATCAGACCGAAATTATCAATACTGTTTATACTCTGAAGTGTTAATTTTGTGTTGCGCTCATATAATAAAACCCCCATTTTATTGTAAATGGGTTTTGCCAGCCGCATTCCCGGCTTTAAATCCTGTGATCTTACAAACTGCATATACCCCCATACCTTTCCTGATGCAAATATGATAAAATAAAAACAAGCTGATACATACCAAATATAGCATATTGAAAGGTTAAATACAATCTGCTATCATGGTTCTTGAAAGAAATTTTTTGAGAGCAGATACAGGAATATTTCAACAGAATGAGGTACCTATGAAAAAAATCCCCTTAAAAAGAATATTTGCAGCGGCAGCATTAGTGTGCTGTCTTACCGTGACAACAGCTTATGCAGATGTCACGCAGGAAGATATTGACAATGCAAAAAATCAGATCAACAATCTGAAAAACCAGCAGAAAGATGCACAGGATGCGGTCGATGATATCAATGGAAAAAAAGGCCAGCTAGAGAGCGACCTGAACAATTTAAATGGACAGATGACCAACATTGTTTCGTCCATGAATGCCCTTGAGTCACAGATCAATGATAAGAAAAAAGAACTGTCAGATCTTGAGGATGAGATCGATCAGACGCAGGATAATCTGGAAGCTGCAAAGCAGCAGTCAGCCAGCCAGTATGAGGATATGAAGATACGTATCCGCTATATGTATGAAAATGGAAATACACCGATGCTTGAGATGCTGTTATCGGCATCATCCTTTTCTGATTTTCTGAACCGGACGGAGTATATTTCGGAGATCAATTCGTATGACAGACAGAAATTAGAGGAGTTTATCCAGGTGCAGGAACAGATTGCGGCAGAGGAAGCTTCTCTTGAAGAACAGAAGAAGGATCTCGAGAGTGAGCAGCAGGAACTGCTCGCCATGCAGGATGACATGAAGGTAAAACAGAATTCTGTAAACAGCCTTATCAGTTCAACACAGGCAAATATCAGCCAGACCAATTCTGAATTGAGCAGCGCCCAGGGAAAAGTCAATGATATCAACAGTCAGATCGCACGGATGGAAGAACTGGAAAAACAGTTAGAGATCCAGAAGGCAAAAGAAGACGCTGCGAGAATGGCGGAGATCAAGCGTCAGGAGGCTGAGAACAACGGCGAATTTTCTTATGTCCCAAGTGACAGTGATCTTTACCTGTTAGGTGCGATCATCCAGTGTGAGGCAGACGGTGAACCATATGAGGGAAAGCTTGCAGTCGGAAGTGTTGTCATGAACCGTGTGCGAAGCTCTTATTTCCCGAATACCGTATCCGGTGTGATTTATCAGAGCGGACAGTTTTCTCCGGTAGCCAGTGGACGATATGCGCTCCGCCTCGAGCAGGGAGTCAATAATACCTGTATGCAGGCGGCACAGGAGGTGCTTAACGGGAACATCACAAACAGCTGTCTCTATTTCAGAACTGTGATCGACGGATTGGAAGGAACGATCATCGGACATCACATATTCTACTAATACGGCTGTCAATGCGCAAATTACATAAAAATCATTTTTGAAACCAAATGGAAAAAGAGACGTTTTTGTGAGAAATATACAAAAAACGTCTCTTTTTTGCGGAATTGAGTGGAAGCGCATGATAATTTTTTAACGAAAACCGTATGTGAAATAGGTAAAAACCAAATTTAAATACTGAAAAAAGTGTGAAAAAAAAAGAAAGCTATTGCATTTGAAAATAAAATATGGTAGCATGAGAAAGTACTGAAAAGCCAATAAAAAAGCCGAATACATAAAAACGTAGAAAATCAGGAAAAAGAAAATTTAAATTTAAAAGAAGAGATTTTAGATTTATTTTTTTTACTAAAAGATTGTTAAAAAAATAACAACGTTTTTCGGCAGATTTATTATGAAGGAAACAAAATATACTGCATATTATGAGCGGTGTTTTGTACCACAAAACCGAAGGGAGAATTCAAAATGGCAAGAAAAGTAGTTTTAGCAGGCGCATGCCGTACAGCAATTGGTAAAATGGGTGGAGCATTAAGCAATACTCCAGCAGCAGACTTAGGTGCAATCGTTATCAAAGAGGCATTAAGAAGAGCAGGTGTTAAACCAGAGATGGTTGACGAAGTTAAAATGGGTTGTGTAATCCAGGCAGCTCAGGGACAGAACGTTGCACGTCAGGCTTCTATCAAAGCAGGACTCCCAATCGAAGTTCCAGCAATCACAATCAACGTTGTATGTGGTTCTGGTTTGAAATGTGTCAATGATGCAGCTACCATGATCATGGCAGGAGAAGCTGATATCGTTGTTGCAGGTGGTATGGAAAATATGTCAATGGCACCATATGCTATGACAAAAGCCCGTTTCGGATATCGTATGAACAATGCAACGATCATCGATACAATGGTTAACGATGCATTAACAGATGCATTCAATCATTATCATATGATGATCACAGCAGAGAACGTATGTGATAAATATGGAATCACAAGAGAAGAATTAGACGAGTTCTCAGCAAACAGCCAGCAGAAATGTGAAAAAGCGATCGCTGAAGGTAAATTTGCAGATGAGATCGTTCCGGTTCCGGTTAAAGTGAAAAAAGAGATCGTAGATTTCGTGACAGATGAAGGACCTCGTGCAGGTACAACAGCAGAGTCTTTAGCAAAATTAAAATGCTGCTCTGGTAAAGAGGGTGGACTTGTTACAGCAGGTAACGCTTCCGGTATTAATGATGGTGCAGCAGCAATCGTTGTTATGAGCGAAGAGAAAGCAAAAGAACTTGGTGTTACACCAATGGCTACATGGGTAGCCGGAGCACTTGGCGGTGTTGAACCAGAAATCATGGGTGTTGGACCTGTTGCTTCCACTAAGAAAGTATTAGCTAAGACAGGACTTACAATTGATGATATGGATCTGATCGAAGCAAACGAAGCTTTCGCAGCTCAGTCTATCGCAGTTGCAAGAGATTTACATTTCGATATGTCCAAAGTTAACGTTAACGGTGGTGCAATCGCACTTGGACATCCAGTAGGAGCTTCCGGATGCCGTATCCTTGTAACATTATTGCATGAGATGCAGAAGAGAGATTCCCACAGAGGTCTTGCTACATTATGTATCGGTGGCGGAATGGGATGCTCTACAATCGTTGAGAGATAATTAATCAGACAAAACTGTCCGGAAAGCGGGTAACTGCTTTTCCGGGCGTTTCCATTACATATTAAAAATTCAGAATGAATTCAGGAGGTACTAACATGAAAGTTGGTGTTATTGGTGCAGGAACCATGGGACAGGGTATTGCAAAAGCATTTGCTCAGGTAGAAGGATATGAGGTAGCTCTCTGCGATATTAAGCAGGAATGGGCTGACGGCGGAAAAGCCAAAATCCAGAAAGGTTATGCAAGACTTGTAGAAAAAGGAAAAATGACACAGGAAGCTGTTGATGCTATCCTTGCTAAAATCACTCCAGGATTAAAAGAAGACCTTTGCGCAGACTGCGATCTGATCGTAGAAGCAGCATTCGAAGATATGGGAGTAAAGAAAACAACATTCCAGGAATTAGATAAGATCGCAAAACCAGAGTGTATCTTTGCTTCAAATACATCAAGCCTTTCCATCACAGAGATCGGAAATGGTCTTACACGTCCAATGGTTGGTATGCATTTCTTCAACCCTGCAGACCGTATGAAATTAATCGAAGTTATCGCTGGTGTAAATACACCGGATGAGACTGTTGAAGCTATTAAGAAAATCTCTGTTGAGATCGGAAAAACACCTGTACAGGTAAATGAAGCAGCAGGATTCGTTGTAAACCGTATTTTAATCCCAATGATCAACGAAGCAGCATTCATCAAAATGGAAGGTGTATCTGATATCGCAGGTATCGATGCAGCTATGAAACTTGGCGCAAACCATCCAATGGGACCATTAGAGTTAGGAGATTTCATCGGTCTTGATATCTGCCTTGCTATTATGGATGTTCTTTACAAAGAGACTGGCGACAGCAAATACCGTGCATGCCCATTGATCCGCAAAATGGTTCGTGGTGGTAACCTTGGTGCTAAGAGCGGAAAAGGATTCTATGTATACAATGCTGACCGCACAAAAACACCAGTTGACGCTCAGTAATTAACAGATATTAAGGTTTAGGAGGATTTGAAATCATGGATTTCACTTTAGACAAGAAACATGAAATGGCGCGTTCTCTGTTCAGAGAATTCGCTGAAAACGAAGTAAAACCTCTTGCACAGGAAACTGATGAGACAGAACAGTTCCCAGCAGAGACAGTTAAGAAAATGGCAAAATATGGATTCATGGGAATCCCGGTACCAAAGGAGTACGGCGGACAGGGATGTGATCCATTAACATATGTTATGTGTGTAGAAGAGTTATCAAAAGTTTGCGCTACAACAGGTGTTGTTGTTTCCGCACATACTTCTCTCTGCATCGATCCAATTATGACTTACGGTACAGAAGAACAGAAACAGAAATATGTCAGACCACTTGCTACAGGCGGGAAACTTGGTGCTTTCGCATTGACAGAACCAGGTGCTGGTACAGATGCTCAGGGTGCTCAGACAAAAGCTGTTTTAGACGGTGACGAATGGGTATTAAACGGATCAAAATGCTTCATTACCAATGGTAAAGTTGCAGATGTTTATATTGTAATCGCTATCACAAGCATTACAGAGGACAAGAGAGGAAGAAAGAAAAAGAACTTCTCCGCATTTATCGTAGAAAAAGGTGCTCCAGGATTCTCCTTCGGAACAAAAGAGAAGAAGATGGGTATCCGTGGATCTTCTACCTATGAGTTAATTTTTGAAGACTGCAGAATTCCAAAGGATGCGTTACTTGGACCTGAAGGAAAAGGATTCCCAATCGCTATGCATACATTAGATGGTGGACGTATTGGTATCGCTTCCCAGGCACTTGGTATTGCAGAAGGTGCATTAGAGCGCGCAATCGCTTATACAAAAGAAAGAAAGCAGTTTGGTCGTTCTATCGCACAGCAGCAGAATACACAGTTCAAGTTAGCTGATATGGCAACAAGAATTGAAGCCGCTCAGATGTTAGTTTATAAAGCAGCAATGGCAAAAGCAAACCAGAAAGTTTACTCTGTAGAAGCTGCAAAAGCAAAATTATTCGCAGCAGAGACAGCAATGGCTGTTACAACAGAAGTTGTTCAGTTATTCGGTGGATATGGATACATCAGAGAGTACGATGTAGAGCGTATGATGCGTGATGCTAAGATCACAGAGATCTATGAGGGAACAAGCGAAGTACAGCGCATGGTTATCTCAGGTGCATTGCTTAAATAGACGTGATCTAGCGGATTGAAAATGGATGGAAGAAATATAGAATCACGCTTGCGAGAATGAAATATTTCTGACAGACATTTGAGAGCGCAACGCGCACGAGAAACACGAAGTGTTTCGAGTAATCCGCGATTAATGAAAATATAATAACATAAGGAGTGGAAAATACATGAATATCGTAGTATGTATTAAACAGGTTCCTGATACAAAGGGTGGAGTAAAATTCAATCCAGATGGAACACTTGATAGAGCAGCAATGCTTGCTATCATGAACCCAGATGACAAAGCAGGTCTTGAAGCAGCATTAAGAATCAAAGATGAGACAGGAGCAAAAGTTACAGTTCTTACCATGGGACTTCCAAAGGCTGATGCAGTTCTTCGTGAAGCAATGGCAATGGGAGCAGATGATGCAATCCTTGTAACAGACAGAGTATTAGGTGGAGCAGATACATGGGCAACATCTACTACAATCGCTGGTGCTCTTCGTAACTTAGATTATGATCTTATCATCACAGGACGTCAGGCTATCGATGGAGATACCGCACAGGTAGGACCACAGATCGCTGAACATCTTGGTTTACCAGTTATCTCTTACGCAGCAGACATTAAAGTTGATGGAGATTCTGTTATCGTTAAGAGACAGTATGAAGACAGATATCATGAATTAAAAGCAAAAATGCCATGTCTGATCACAGCACTTTCCGAGCTGAACGAGCCACGTTACATGACTCCGGGTGGAATCTTTGATGCATGTGACAAAGAAGTGACTGTTTGGGGAAGAGCAGACTTAAAGGATGTTGATGATTCTGACCTTGGATTAAAAGGATCACCAACAAAGATTGCAAAAGCATCTGATAAAGTAGCAAAAGGAGCTGGTGAGAAAGTAAATCTTGATCCGGCAGAATCCGTAGCATACTTGATCGGTAAATTCAAAGAGAAACACATTATCTAAAAAAATAAGGAAAAGTGGTGAATAAGATGTCATTAGAAGAATATAAGGGAGTATTTGTCTTTGCACAGCAGGTAGATAACGTATTAGATGGCGTTGCATTTGAATTGCTTGGCAAAGGTAAAGATTTAGCAAAAGACTTAAATACAGAAGTTACAGCAGTATTGATCGGCTCTGGCGTCAAAGGATTAGCAGACCAGTTGGCTGAATACGGTGCAGACCGTGTTATCGTTGTAGACGATCCTGAATTAAAAGAATACAGAACAGAGCCATATGCACATGCACTGGCATCTGTAATCAATGAGTACAAACCAGAGATCATGTTAGTTGGTGCAACAGCTATCGGACGTGATCTTGGTCCTACTGTATCAGCAAGAGTTAAAACAGGTCTTACAGCAGACTGTACTTCTCTTGAAATCGGAGATTTCCCATTGGTTGCTGCTCCAGGAAAAGAATCTGAGCAGAAACACAATCAGTTGTTAATGACTCGTCCAGCATTTGGTGGTAACACAATCGCTACAATCGCTTGCCCGGATAACCGCCCACAGATGGCAACCGTTCGTCCAGGTGTTATGCAGAAGATTGCTCCAATCGCTGGTGCAAAAGCAAACGTTGTTGAATTCAATCCAGGATTCACACCTAACAACAGATATGTTGAAATCCTCAATGTTGTAAAAGCTGTAAAATCTACAGCAAATATCATGGAAGCTAAGATTTTGGTATCTGGTGGACGTGGAGTAGGTTCCAAAGAGAACTTCAAACTGTTAGAGGACTTAGCAGAAGTTCTTGGCGGTACTGTAAGCTGCTCCCGTGCTGTTGTAGAGAATGGCTGGTTACCAGTAGATCTTCAGGTTGGACAGACAGGTAAAACAGTTCGTCCACAGATTTACTTCGCAATCGGTATTTCCGGAGCAATCCAGCACGTAGCAGGTATGGAAGATTCTGATCTTATCATTGCAATCAACAAAGATGAAGATGCACCGATCTTCGATGTAGCTGATTATGGTCTTGTTGGAGACTTAAATAAGATCGTTCCGGCATTGACAGCAGCTTTAAAGACTGAACTTGGTAAATAAACCGGAGTTTAACGGACGTAGTGCCGCAGATTCTGTGG
>ULVU01037006.1_pt1 | contig 10463 bp, 5 predicted proteins | sample 1959731 | NCBI WGS metagenome assembly ULVU01 (sample SAMEA4835794, study PRJEB28245) | human gut metagenome | biome: gut microbiome; material: fecal sample | place: Denmark | collected 2008 | reverse complement strand
CCACGCGCTGGGTGTCCAGCGGTACGCCGGCACGGTGGAAGAGGTCGTACAACCGGTTATAGGGCCACCCGAACCGTCCGTTGGCCGTCCACACGTCGGTCGTCAGCCAGTCGTAGATCGGATAGGCGTTGCATATTCCCGCGTCGGCCCATTGGCGTATCCAGCGCCGCCCCTCGAAACGGTGGTGGTTGCGGTCGCTGTATATCGTGCGCCAGCGGTTGAAACTCTCCTGCGTGCGAATGCCGATCAGGCAGCAGGTACGCGTCGCGCCGCACCGCCGGTGCAGCCACTCGGCGAACCGGTTCTGGAACTCGTAGTCCCACATCTCCTCGCTGAAAAAAGGGAAACTGCCGCGCGTGTAACTTCCGGCCGGCATCGCGCGAACCCACAACTCCCGCTTGCCCTCCTCCCACGGGCGCCAGTAACGCTGGAACATGGAGGCGCAGGTGGGCACCTTGAACGGGACGCAGACCCGATAGACGTCGAGGATGTCGGGATTCGACGCCAGCATCCGGTCCACGTAAGAGAGCGTGTCGCGGTACTGGATCTCGTAATCCATGTGAAATACGCCGATGCGGCGTTTCAACCCGTACCGCCGGATGTAGTCGATGCAGAGATTGAGCAGCACGCCGCTGTCCTTGCCTCCGGAGAAGGAGACGTAGACGTTGTCGAAGGCCTCGAAAACGGTTTTCAGCCGCCGTTGTGTCCGCTCGTAGACGTTCATGGCCGGCGGTTTTTCCCGTATTCCATGGCCACGTACTCCTTCCACTCCCGCACAGGCACGAACCCTTCGGCCCGGAACACCTCCGCATGGCGGGTCAGCGTAACGGAACGGATCGTATAGTCGCGGTGGTAGCAGCGCACGATCTCCTGCAAAAAACGGGCGATCAGCCGCGGATCGTCGCCCGACACGTAGTAGTTGTTGATTTTGGCGATTCCGCAGTCGGTAATCTCCACCGGCACGAATCCGAAGACGATCTCCCCCTCCCAGGCGACGAACCACGTGTGCGAACGCGACGTCCAGAACGGATAGTTGTTGTTCTGGCGCAACACGCTGCGCCGCATGACCAAAGGTGCGACGAGCGCATAGAGACGCGGGGAGGTTCCGTCCAGTTTCTCGACAGTCATATTCGGGAATCCACTCTTTTAGACCGAATGTTATATATTTACGACTGAACAGGTTGTATCCGTACTTGTTCACCACAAATATAAAAAATATCGTCCGTTTTCTCAAATTTTCCGACGGGATAAATCCTTCCGTACAGCCGGCGACATCGCAGAAACAGGCCGAATCCCCGTCTGCGGCTTTCGATTCGAATCCGAATCCGATCGAATCGACAGGAGATGAAAAAGCACCGGCAACCATACCGGAGCGCCGTTTCCACCGGATCAGGCCCCGAAAAGGGAGTCGTACTTAAATCTTTTAATATCGTTCCCCCTCCCCCTTCCCTGCCGGCCTCCGCACAGTCGCCGCATAATCGGCTAACCGACAATCATCCCCTGCCATATTCTGCATTTCCGAACGGCTCGGGAATCCGCGAACGAGATATTAAAAAATAATAAATACTAAAAATATCCCGCAAATTTGTTTTTTCAAACAAATAATTTTAATTTCGTAAAACAGTTTCAATACGAAACCAAAACAGAAAAGACAGATAATATCGAGCAAAATACTAATTATCAGAATAATTAACCGCTAATATTCCATGTAATCATCCATCAACCGAAAAACTAAGTTTCAAAATGAAAGACACGATCAAGTACTTAGTATGGATCTTCGCCATCGTCCCGTTCCTGATCGCCTGCGGCGACTCGAACACCGACGACGCCCCGACGGACGACTTCGACGTGCGGTTCGAACTGCCTGCAACGGTCGACGTCGCCAAAGGCGGAGAACTGACCTTCACGGTAAAGGAGGGGAAATCCCCGCTGACTACCGATTCGTTCCTCTTGGAGGGGGGGGGAATTTCCTACCTCTGCCCCATCCTCAGAACATCTTCTGAGAGTTTTACCGTCCGCTTAGCCGACGAGTGCGAATCCGGTTCCTACACAGCCTACCTCAAACGGGACGCACGCAAGAAATCGATCGGCAAAATCTACATCAACATCGTCGACAAGATCGACTTTGAACCGAGCGCCGGCACCACGGTCTTCGGTCTGGTATCTTCGGAGGAAGGTCCCGTCGCGAACGTCGTGGTATCCGACGGCACCGAAGTGACCGTCACCGACGACAAGGGCATCTACGAACTCAAATCGGCCAAGAAGTGGGGCTATGTCTTCATCTCCGTCCCCAGCGGCTACGAAGTAGCGGCGGAGGGCGTGTTCCCGCAGTTCTACCAAACGCTGAAAGGAGCAGCCGACGTCGTGGAACAGAAGGACTTCAAACTCACGAAGGTCGACGGACAGGATCGCTACAAGCTCTTCCTGCTGGGCGACATGCACCTGGCCAACCGCACCAACGACGCCGCCCAATTCACCCAGTTCACCACCGATCTGAACGCCTACATGGCCCAGCACAGCGGCCAGAAGATGTACGCCCTCACGCTGGGCGACATGACGTGGGACCTCTACTGGTACAAAAACAACTATGCGCTGCCCCAGTACCGGGAGACGATCAACCGCCAGGTCAAGAACCTGCAAATCTACCACACCATGGGCAACCACGACAACGACTTCATGACCACGTCCGACTACGACGCGGCCGTCAAGTACGTGGACTGCATCGGCCCGACCTTCTACTCGTTCAACATCGGTCAGGTGCACTACGTCGTCATGGACAATATCGATTGCAGCGCATACGACGGAACCGACTCGCGCAACTACGTCAAGAAGCTCTCCAACGAACAATTGAAGTGGCTCGCCAAGGATCTGGCGTACGTCGACAAGTCGACGCCTCTGATCGTGGCCATGCATGCGCAAATATACAAGCCCACGAGCACGGGCTTCGCCTTCGACCACGACTCGGCCAACACCGAGGCGCTGCTCGCGGCGCTGGACGGCTACGAAGTCCATTTCGTGACGGGACACACGCACAAGGTCTACAACATCACCCCCGACGACGACGTGGTGAAGGGACGCGATATCCACGAACACAACTCCGGCGCGATCTGCGCATCGTGGTGGTGGTCGGGCAACCTGACTCCCGGCGTCCACGTCAGCATCGACGGCGCCCCGGGCGGCTACGCGATCTGGGATATAGACGGAACCGATTTCGCATGGCTCTACAAATCCACCGGCTGGCCCGAGGAGTACCAGTTCCGCAGCTACGACCTCAACAACGTATCGTTCTCGATGGACGACGTCCCCAACATTCCCTCGAACGTACTGATCCAGCTCGCCTACAAGAAATACGTCAACGCCTACCCCGAAAACTCGGACAACGAAGTGCTCATCAAGATATGGAACTGGAACAGCAACTGGGAGCTGAGCGTCGTCGACGAGCGGGGCAAGACGCTCGAATACACGCCGGTATGGGCATACGATCCGCTCCATATCGCAGCGCTCTCCGTGCCGCGCTTCAACAATTCCGGCATCACCTCCACGCCCTCGTTCGTCACGGAATCGGCCACCAACTTCTTCAAGGTGAAGGCCGACGACGCCGACGTCGACCTGACGATCACCGTCAAGGACGAATTCGGGCACACGTGGACCGAGGAGATGCAGCGCCCGAAAGCCTTCTCGACGGATGCCTACAAACTCAGATGATACATAACTAACCTTTCACTAACCAAACCTTACTTCTTATGAAAGTATTCAGACTATCGGTTCTGTCTCTGGTTCTGACCGTGTCGGGAGGTATCCTGGCCCTGGCCGCCCAGAATAGAACGGTATCGGGAAAAGTCCTCGATGCCCAGCAACAGCCGATCGTGGGAGTAGCCGTTCTGGTCGACGGAACGACCCGGGGTACTACGACCTCCGAAAACGGCAGCTTCACGCTCGACATTCCCGCCGGCGAAGTCGTCCTGAACGCCACCTATCTGGGCTACATCCCCCAGAAAGTGACGGTGCCCTCGTCGAAGAGCGAAGTCACGATCTACCTCCAGGAGGACGCCATCCAGCTCGAAGAGGCGGTCGTCATCGGTTACGGTACGCAGAAGCGCGTCAACCTGACGGGCGCCGTCTCGACGGTGAGCAGCAAGGAACTCGAAAACCGGCTTTCGCACTCGGTGACCAACATGTTGCAGGGTTCCGTAGCGGGTCTGAACATCACCACGTCGTCGGGTAAGCCCGGCACGTCGGGTTCGATCAACATCCGCGGCGTGAATTCGATCAACTCGGCCGACCCGTTGGTCGTCATCGACGGTGTAGCAGGAGATTCGGGCGACCTCAACCGCCTGAACCCTGCCGACATCGAGTCGATTTCGGTCATCAAGGACGCATCGGCAGCGGCCGTCTACGGCGCCCGCGCCGCATTCGGCGTCATCATGGTTACGACCAAGTCCGGCTCAGCCAACGACGGCAAGGCGACCGTGCGTTACAGCGGCCGTTTCGGCTGGGAAGAACCCACGACTTCGACCGACTACGAGAATCGCGGTTATTGGTCGGTCTATACCGTCAACAAGTTCTGGCAGGCCGACAGCGGCAGTAACTACATCAAATACAATGACCACGACATGCAGCAGTTGCTGGCGCGCGTGAACGACAAGACCGAGCATCCCGACCGCCCGTGGGTCGTCGAGGAGGTACGCGACGGCCGCAGGCAGTGGGTCTACTACGGCAACTACGACTGGTGGGACATGCTCTTCCGCCAGAAGCGCCCCGTGCAGCAGCACAATATCTCGATCAGCGGCGGCACGAAGGACATCAAGTACCTCGTTTCGGGCAAGTACGACCGTCAGGAGGGTATGCAGCGTGCGTTCCCCGATGTCTTCAACCGCTACAACCTGCGTTCGAAGATCGACTTCCGCATCAACAAGTGGGCGACGCTCTCGAACAACTCGTCGTTCTTCTCGTCGAAATACACCTCGCTGGGTGACGGCAGCATCGACAACACACTGGCTTACAGCTCGCGTCATGCACTGGCCTGCTTCCCGATGCAGAATCCCGACGGGTCGTGGCTCTATGCAACCCCCTACATCGACTACAAGGTGGGCAACGGACGCCATATCATGCTCAACGAGGGCACGCATCGCAACGTCGACCGCACGAGCGACTTCTCGAACACTACCCGTCTGGTCATCACGCCTTTCAAGACACTGAGCATCACGGGAGACTTCACCTATCGCTTCTATCAGGCACGCAACACGAGCCGCTCTTCGGAGATGTGGTACCGCCAATACCCCGATTCGGAGTTGGAATCGTATAACACGGGAGCGGGCGAAAACCAGTTGGACGAAGACATCACGACCCGTCATTTCTACTCGACCAACGTCTATGCCAGCTACGACGAGACCTTCGGCGACGCACACCATCTGTCGGCCACGGCCGGTCTCAACTACGAGCAGTTCGTACGGAAAGCGGTATCGGCATGGGGACGCGACCTCTCGTCGATCGATCTGGACGACCTCAACCTCGTCGGCCAGAACGAAGACGGTGAGACGGAGACCGGTGTCGGCGGAGGTCAGGCCGAATACCGTCTGCTGGGATTCTTCGGCCGTATCAACTACGACTACAAGGGACGCTATCTTTTCGAGGTGAGCGGCCGCTACGACGGCACGTCGCGCTTCTCTTCGGGGAGCCGCTGGGGATGGTTCCCGTCGGCGTCGGTGGGTTGGCGTATCTCGGAAGAGCCTTTCTTCGGTCGTGCGAAGAAGGTGGTCGACAACCTCAAACTGCGCGCTTCGTTCGGTTCGCTGGGCAACCAGAGCGTATCGTCCTACTACACCTTCCTGCGACTAGTCTCGATTAAAGACTTCGCTGGCTACACCTTCGGCGAGGGCAGTACGATGGGCAAATACTCGTCGCTGGGCGATCCGATCGCATCCGACCTGACGTGGGAGACCGCGCAGCAGTGGGACCTGGGTCTCGACGTATCGATGCTGGGCAACCGGCTCAACCTGACGGCCGACGTCTACATCCGCGACACGAAGGACATGCTTACCGACGGCGTGGCCCTGCCGGGCGTCTACGGAGCCGACCCTCCCAAGATGAATGCAGCCGATCTGCGGACGAAAGGCTACGAACTCACCGTCAACTGGCGCGATCAGTTCCAGTTGGCCGGCAAACCGTTCGAGTACAGTATCGGATTCAACATCAGCGATTACAAGAGCGTCATCACCAAATACGACAACCCCGACCGTTCGTTCGCCAAGGACTATTACGAGGGCATGGAGATCGGCGAAATCTGGGGCTTCAAGACCGACGGCTTCTTCAAGACCGACGAGGAGGCCAAGGCCTACGCAAATGAGGTCGACCTGAGTTACAGCAGCGGCCGCCTGACGGGCGGTTGGATGGCCGGCGACCTGAAATTCCTCGATCTGGACGGCGACGGCATTTGGGGCATCGGCAGCAATACGGTCGACGACCCGGGCGACCGCGTCATTCTGGGCAATTCGCGTCCGACACTCTCCTACGGTTTCAACGCCGGCTTCCGCTGGATGGGCTTCGACGCTTCGGTCTTCTTCCAGGGTACGGGCAACCACTACTGGTATCCCAGCGGACTGACATCGACCTTCTGGGGCTGTTACTCCTACTCCTACCTCACCTATCTGCCGACCGATTTCCTCGGCAAGGTATGGGCGGAAGACAATCCCGACTCCTATTTCCCGCGCGCACGCGCCTACTCCGCAACGGGCGGTTATCTGGCCGAGGTCAACGACCGGTACCTGCAAAATCTGCGTTACCTGCGCCTGAAAAACCTGACCGTGGGCTACACCATCCCCGTGAACCTCACGAAAAAAGCCGGCATCGACCAGATCCGCGTCTACTTCTCGGGCGAGAACCTCGCCTACTGGTCGCCGCTTAAAAAGAACACCAAATACGTCGACCCCGAGGCGGCCATCAACCGCAAGTCCGGCAACGACGACTCAATCAACAATCAGGCCTACTATCCGTGGCCCAAGACCTTTATGTTCGGCATCGACATCACCTTCTAATTCCTAATTCCGAGAATCATGAAACGATTATTTATCATAGCCGCAATGCTGACCGTAGGACTGCCAGCCTGCGATGTGCTGGACTTGGAGCCGAAGGATCAGATTTCGCAGTTCGACTACTTCAAGAATGCGACCGATCTTGAACTCTTCAGCAATCCGTTCTACAACAATCTTTTGGATAAAGGACCTTTCGACGAACAGAGCGATGTGATCGTTCATGCGATCCTCAGCGATGTCCTCACCGGCGGCAATCGCCGCACCGTTCCCAACTCGGGAGGCGGCTGGTCGTGGACGAATCTGCGCCGCATGAACACCTTGTTGGAATACGCCGACATGTGCGAAGACAAGGAGGCCGTCACCAAGTACACCGCCGTGACGCGCTTCTTCCGCGCCTTTTTCTATTTCGACAAAGTACGCCGTTTCGGCGACGTACCCTGGTACGACATCCAGCTCGGTTCAGCCGACGAGTTGCTCTACAAACCCCGCGACTCGCGCGAACTGATCCTGACCAAGATGCTCGAAGACATCGACTACGCCATCAACAGCGGCGGCCTGACCGAAGAGATCAGCCCATTCCGCGTCAATAAATGGGCGGCATTAGCGTTGAAATCGCGTTTCTGCCTCTTCGAGGGTACCTATCGCAAGTATCACAACCTCAACCTCGAAGGAAACGACGCCAACTACTACCTCGATCTGGCCGCGAAGGCCGCCAAAGAGATCATCGAGAAGGGGCCCTACGAGCTCTATTCCACAGGGAATCCCGACAAGGACTATCTGACGCTCTTTGCGCAACGCGGATCGGCCACGTCGACCAACGAATACATTTTGGCAATCAAGTTCGATTATGCACTCGGTATCCGCCACAACGCATCGGCCTATGCGCTGCTGCCGTCGCAGGGTCGTCCGAGCCTGACACGCAAGTTCGTCAATACCTACCTGATGGCCAACGGCGAGCGCTTCACCGACCAGCCCGGCTGGCAGGAGAAGTCGTTCAACGAGGAGACGCAAAACCGCGACCCGCGTCTGGCGCAGAGCATGCGTACCCCGGGCTACAAACGCATCGGTCAGAACGACATCCTAGCCCCCGATTTCAGTGTCACCGTTACCGGCTACCAGCCCATCAAGTTCGTGCAGAACCCGAAGGACAACAGCAGCAACAACGACCGTACCGACTCTTCGGATTGCGACATACCCGTCTTCCGGCTTGCGGAGGTCTACCTCAACTACGCCGAAGCATTGGCCGAACTGGGTACGCTCACGCAAAACGACCTTACGATCTCCGTCAACAAGCTCAGAAGCCGCGTGGGTATGCCCGCCCTCGACATGAATGATGCCAACTCAAAGCCCGATCCCTACCTCGATAGCGAGAACGAGGCGACCGGTTATCCCGGCGTAACGGGAGCCAACAAGGGCGTGATTCTCGAAATCCGCCGCGAACGCACCATCGAACTGTTGCAGGAGGGTTTCCGCCTCAACGACCTGTTCCGCTGGAAGGCGGGCCACTGCATCGATCAGGCGTTCACCGGCATGTATATCGCAGGGCCGGGCAGCTACGACCTCTCAGGCGACGGCACCCCTGACCTGATCCTCTACGCCCAAGGAGATTCCAAACCCGAGAACACCGGCCGCGCACAAGTCTACGAACTGGGCAAAGACGTGATCCTCACCGACGACAACAAGGGTTATTTCGATTTCCATAAGAACGTCGAGCGCAACGGTTTCAATGAAGAACGGGACTACCTCTATCCGATCCCTATCAACGAACGTTCGCTCAACAAGAACCTCACGCAGAACCCCGGCTGGAAAGACGGTCTCGGTTTCTAAGACGATAATCACCAAAAACGCAAAACTATGAAATTCCTGAAATATTTTTGTGCAGCCTCGCTGCTGGCGGCATCCGCAGGCACGCTGTGGAGCTGCGACGACGATGACGACAAGAGACTCTCGGATGCGGTGCTGGCCAGTGTCAGTTCGCTGACGTTCGAGGCACAGGACACGTCGGAGAAGATCATCACGGTCTACGCCGACGCCGACTGGGTGACGGAGATCCCCGATTGGGTGACCGTCACCCCCACCGAAGGAACCGGCGTCATGGACGTCACGGTTTCGGTCTCCGAGAACATGCGCGACGGCGCAATGGACAATCCCCGCAAGGCGAAACTCGTTTTCAAGGGACGGACGCTCGCCAGCCGTGCCGAGGTGCTCGTCTCGCAGGTCGGCAACAAATTCCGCGACATTCCCGAATATCAGAAGATCGGCGACGTGATCGCACTGGACGACGAGGCCGCCGTGAAGATTCCTTCGGCGCTCGTAATGGCCGTGACGAACAAGGGATTCATCATCAGCGACGACCAGCAGTCGGGAGCCATTTTCGTCGAAGACACCGAGAAGGTGGCAGTGGGCGACAAAGTCTGCGTCTGGGGCACCAAGTCGAGCGACGGCGCCAAACTTCCGATCATCTCCTGCGCGGAAAACTCCGACGATCCGAACAGGGAGGGCGACAAGGTAGAAGTCCTGTCGTCCGGCGCGACGGTGACCTACCCCACCCCGACGGACCTCACCGAACAGATCGACACCTACACTTCGGCCGAACGCAGCTACGTCACCGTGACCGGCTTCTTCAACGGCAGCACCGTCTCCGTCGCCGACGACGCCAAGTATTCGGTGAGTGCCCTGGATATTCCCGAAGAGATGGGTCTGGCCAAACTGAACGGCCACAATATCACCGTATCGGGTTACTACGCCGGTCTGGCCGAGCCCGTACACCGGATCATAGTGACTACGATCGTGGACAAGGGCGCAGTCGAAACCGTCTACTGGACCGAAGATTTCGAATGGCTCGAACCCTGGGCTATCGCAGGCGACAATAAGGGCAAACAGGCCGGTCAAACGGTGGAGAAAGACGACCTCGATGCCTACTGTCCGCAGCTTCCGACCTCGATAGTTGACGGAGTATCGACTTTGCAGGCGCTCGAAGCCAAAGGGTACGAGTTCCTGCGCGTATGGGATCCAAGCAAGGACGAAGACGAATGTATCTATCTTCAGAAGAACTATCTCAAATTCGGCAAAACCGCTTATCAGGCCGGTATCGTTTTGTCGAATATCGAAGGCGTTCCCGAAGGGGAAAAGACAACCTTCTCGTTCGACTGGTGTCCGATGCGACAAGGTAGCGGCAAGATCGATCCGGTCAATCTGATCGTTATCGTGCAGAACGGCAGCAACCAACAGCAATTCGAAATTCCCACCCACGGCTGGGAAAGCGGTCATAAGCTCGAATGGATCAAGGCTGAGATCGATCTGGCGGGCATCACGATCGACAAGAATACGAAAATCACCATCAAGCAAACGCAATGGCCTGCTAAAACAGCGAATCGCTGGTTCCTGGACAACATCAAGATCACCAAGGCCGAATAAACTCCGGTCAACTCT
>ULVU01031735.1_pt1 | contig 10568 bp, 16 predicted proteins | sample 1959731 | NCBI WGS metagenome assembly ULVU01 (sample SAMEA4835794, study PRJEB28245) | human gut metagenome | biome: gut microbiome; material: fecal sample | place: Denmark | collected 2008 | reverse complement strand
CCCCTGCCGCTGGACTGCCCCGCCGGGTGGAGGGTGCCAGACTGACCCGGTGCGCCTTGACTGCTGACAGGTGCCAGATCGCAAGCCGCCGGGCTTGGGAAGTATCGAGACCGCCGACGGGCTGACCCTGTACAGGTGGAGACGCTGACCCCCTCAGCCGGTGCGCCGGGGGCTGCACCGTCTGGCATGGGTCCATAACAGCGGCGCGCCCTTATATACATTATTATAATAGGCGGCTGTGCTGAGCTGTGCAGTGTGCCGGCGTGGCGGTGGTATCTGGTATAGGCTGAGGGCGTCCGGGCGTTGTGATACGCTCCAGCGTGGCGCAGGTGGTATTATTTATATCCGCTTGTATCGGTCTGGTATTTGCGGCGGTTGAGTGGGCATAATCGCAGGAAAAACCACTGCAAAGCCCCATGCGATGTGTTGCGGCGTGGTCTGTATAACTTGCATGCAAAAATCTTTTTTTCATCGGCTGACATTTTGCGGAAAAATTCGTTAAAACCTTCAATAACCTTCATTTTATACGCTCCTTTCTTGTATGGGCTTGCTGCTGCTAGTATATCATACTGCAAGCCCCAAAAACAGGACTTGCAAGAAATATTTTGCCCTTTTGGGCTGGGGCGGGGTTGCTTTACGGTGCAGCCCCGCTAAAGTGTCCGGGCGGCGTTACTTGGACGCCTTAAACAGCGCAGAGAAAAACCAGAAGAAAAACAGGAAACAAGAAAATATCATGCGTGCACCTCTTTTCTAACACCAAAGTTGGTAAAGGTACGACGCTGTGAGATTGTAACAGGCTCAAGCCCTGCCGTGCTGATACCATAGCGGGCGCACTCTTTAGCCGTGTACAGTTCACCGCTGATTAGATACCGCTTGACCTTGCCACAATAGGCGCCAGCGGACACAACCGCACGCCCGTCAAGCCCTGCCGGAATACGATAATATAACATAGTTCGCACCACCTTATACCACGCTAAAACGCTTGTAGCTGGTTTTGCTGCTGCACTCAGCGTATACATCCGGGTGCAGCGTCTTGAGTAGCTTGCTATCAAGTCGGACGCTTTGCACGTCCTTATAAATAGCCTTTGCCGTGCCCTGCACCATCTCCGACGCGCCATTCATCATGCTGATAATTTCAGCCTTTAAGGCGTCGTTCATTGCTTCCAGCTCTTCCAAAAGCCGCTTGTTTTCGCGGTATGCGTTCACCTTTTCTTCAAACGTTGTCATTTTTAACCCTCCTTATTAGCTGTTGAGAAATGCGATCATAACGAGTGCGCCGGAGATCATGCCGCCCACGTACCAGAGGGCTGCCCACTGGGTTGCATCAAGTACCAGCATATTACTGCACCCCCTTGCAATACAGGCCATTGGCGCGGCAGATGGTGCGGATACGGTTGCAAGCCTGATACAGTGCGCGGGCTTGCACGTCAAGCCACGTCTCCCGGCTGTTGGGATTGTTCATGCCGCGGTCGGTGCGCTTGAGTTCGGACGGGGTGCAGACGCGGGCGGCGATATCAGCATTATAGCAGAGGGAGCAACCGCCGTTGCTGTACTGTTCCCAACAGCTTGCGCCGTTGAGCGCCCACCGCTCAAGCTCTGCGCCGTCAAGTGGCAGGCGCTCCATATTGTCAGCACCCTCCTGCACATCGTCCAGTAAGTCGAGAGCGTACAACGTGACAGCCTTACTCCATGTGCTGCGATCGTGGCGGGCGTTGAGTTCGGCGCGGATAGTATCAGTAAGTGCGGTATAATCGATGGTCTTTTTCATGGTTTTTGCCCTCCTGTTTTGTGGTGGTGTAACACGTTCTTGTGTTGTCTATATAGTAACACGTTCTTGTGTTGATGTCAATAATTTTGCACACATTCTTGTGTTGAAAATCGTTCATGTTTGAGTGTGTCCAAATCTGCTCAGTTTCGGACACACTCCACGCCCTCCAGCGTCTGCCACCGCCTAGATCGCCCCGCGTGGCCTGTTGTGGGCGGTCTGGCTTGCATCTGGCACGGCCTGCGCTGCTGCCTGTCGTGCGCAGTCGTTCCGGGTGCGCTAGGGGCTGGGGTCTCCACCTCTGGGGTATATGGGGCGAGCCGGGGGTGGGGTGGTCGACACCTCGCGTAGAAAAAATTCAAAAAAGGCGTTTTCCCTGCATACCTACCCCCTCTTTTCTATGCAAATCACCCCACCCCCTATTGCCAATCTCAAAAAATTCCCGCAAAAACAAAAAGACCCCTACAAAGGGTCTGTGTTCTGTGCTATACTTGCCTTACAAGCCTTGAAAGGGAGGAATCTACAATGGCTAAAAGTAAAATGACAACGTGCAAGCACTGTGGTGCAGAGATTGCCGCAAGTGCAAAGGTCTGCCCTCAGTGTGGCGGTAAGAATAAACCGCCCATCTACAAACGCTGGTGGTTCATCGCTATTATCGTACTGATTGTTCTGTCTGCCATTGGCGGCTCTGGTAGTAGCTCTGACGGCTCTGCAAGCAGCAGTAAATCAACATCTAAGGCAAGCACATCCACTGCTTCTTCCGTTGCATCTGTTGTACCTGAAATTAGTGAGGATGATTACAAGGCAGAGTGCCAGACTGTGGACTATAAGGAATTGTGCCGCTATCCTGAAAAGTATGAAGGGACTAAGATTGTAGTCAAGGTAAAGGTCTCGCAGATTATTGACGCAAACTTCTCCGGCAGCGAGAAAGCATGGAGAACTTACACGGACAATAGCGGATATGGCTTCTATGCTGATGACGAGTATTATATGCTGGATAAGCGTGGTGGAGATGCCGTGAAGATTCTGGACGATGATATTATCACCGTCTATGGTGAGTTCACCGGGCTTGAAAAAATCACTAGAGCGTTGACCAGCACTACCGATGAACTGCCCCGCATTGAAGTGAAATACGCAGACCTCGTAGAGGAATAAACGCATAACACAAAAAGCCAGCGGCTAGATGTTCTCTAACCACTGGCTTTTCTATTGGACTATTTCACGGAGCGCAAAAATGTGCTCCGTGTGAGTTTTTCGGATTTTTCAGAAAAACATGAATTATCCGTTTCTACGGACGCTTGCGTAGAGCAGACGGAACGTCTCACGGCCTTTCGGCGTTACTCTGGTCTGTACGCCACCGTGCTTGTTCTTCTGGTTGCAGTATTCCTTGACTGCAAACAGGCCGTCACCTTTGCCCGCTTTCGGCAGGATGCCCTTGCTCTTGTCACGGTAGATATAACCGTCAGAAATGAGCATCTTGATGAACAGGCGTTCAGGGATGCGCAGTTCCTTTGCGGTAGAGCGGAAGTTGGTAGACACGTTCCATGCCACAAGGTCATCAAAGTAGTCCGCTTTGGGCTGCATCTCTTCGTTCTTCTCACAGAGCTGCTTGTTCTGTATCTGTAATGCTGCGCTCTTTTCCTTTTCAGCCTTCATGTTCTGAATCAGCCCGATCACGAAGTCCGGGTTGGCAATAGCCGTCTCCAACAGGTTGTCGGTCATGTACATTCCATGCTTGCGGATGGACGGCAAAACATCGTGAGTGACCCAGTGCTTGAATTTCTTTAATTGCTCTTGTCTATTGGAAATATATTCCTCATTGACACCACGAGCTTTCTCTGGCTGCATTGCAAACAACGCAGAATAAAGCCCAGCTTCATTCACAACAGTCATGCTTTGTGTGCCGCCGGGGGTGTTGATTTGTGACACACCCTTTTCTTCATCATCTAATCTGGCGGCAACGCGTCGATAATTGGTTTCTCCAAATGCTACACATACATCTTTCAGCACAAACCACGGTTCGTTGTCAATAAGTGCGGCACGAATTTCGCCAAACTCGGCGTTGTTGAAGATTTTGATGTTCTCAGACAAAGAAAGTTGCATTAAAAAGCTCCTTTTCACTTGTGAGAGAAGCAATTTTCTGCTATAATAACGGCGAGAGAATGCTTCTCTCAGGGTTTACGTGATACGTTCGCTGTGGTCGCCAAACTTTAGCGAGCGTATCATTTTTCGTTTTCATTGGTGGAATCCATCGGATGCAGCGCAAAGAACGCTTCACGGAACGCAGCAGAGATGGACACCCGGTTCTTGATGCAGTATTCCTGCAAGCTTGCAAACTGCCGCTCCGTCACGCTGATGGTAACGGTGTGACCGTAACGCTCTGCGTAAGGACTACTCATACATATTCGCCCCCTTTCGTTTTGCTGTGCAATAAGTGTAACTGCAAAATATCTGAATGTCAATCAAAAATACACTAGATATTGTGTTGGCCAGTGTTGACATCAGATTTTGCCGTTCTTATTGGCTGCTCCCGCTTCGTACCCTGCCCGGTAGTTCAGTTCGGACAGCTTACCAAGTGCTTCTGCATACTCCCTGTCCTCGCTGGTCGGCTCTTTGCCGTGGGAGAGGGTTTTCAGAAATTCTTCGGTTGTCGTGGGAAAGTTCATGTTTTTTGCTCCTTTCTATTGCAGAAGTTGTCTGCTTCTGCTATAATAATTGACAGAAACCGAGACTGCGCCCTTGGTTGCGCAGCTTCTGTTTTGTGGTGGAATAGGTCGTCAGTGCTACTTTGGTCGGTGGGGCTGACGGCCTATTTTTTATGCCACAAAGGATAAATCTACCGTTGTTGGCTGATTCATCGTGTGTTCTGCTGTCTTAGATTATAGACGCTTGGTATATAGTTGTCAACAGCCCAATTTGTATAATTTGCATCAGATATATCTGATTTTTACTCATTCTAACGTAAATTTACGTTATTTGATAGTACTCCCGTAAACGGATTAGTTTACCCTAGTGATAGTAACTCAAAAGATATTTTTCGATAATTCGTAAGGCTACTATTCAAGTATACAGTTTGTAAAGCAACGAAAAAGTTCACAGCCGTTTGACCGCCCTATTGATAGTAAAAATTTCGCAAAAAACACAAGAAGATGTTGACATAGACACGAGAATGTGTTATCATTGGGCTGAAAGAGAGGTCTGGTAAAAATGGCAGAGAAGAAAAAAGGCGGCGCAACCAAAAATAAAGTCAATTCCGGGGACATTCTTCGCTCCGTTATGAAAATCAGAGGATATACTTCTGCATCTCTTGCAAGACAAATGGAGTATGAAGTTTCTTCTTATGTGACAAACCGTGTTAATGCGGATGATTTGAAGTTGTCCACAATGGCAATGCTCTTGGAAGAAATGAAATACCAAATCGTAATTCAGCCTATTGGTGCTGATGTTGCATCGGATGAATTTGTTCTTAAGGTTCTTGAAAGAGACGGTGAATCTAAATGATTTACGGTTACGCTCGTGTCAGTTCCGCTGGACAGGCGATTGATGGCAACAGCCTTGAAGCCCAGTCGGAACTTCTGAAAGCAAACGGCGCACAGAAAATCTTTTCGGATGTTTATACCGGCACGAAGCTGCATCGCCCGGAACTTGACAAGCTGATGGCTGAAATTCAGCCGGGAGACACGCTGATCGTGGCGAAACTTGACCGTATTGCTCGTTCTGCTAAGAATGGTCTTGAACTGATAGACCAGTTCATTGATAAGGGCGTTTCGGTGAACATCCTGAACATGGGGGTTATGAACAACTCCCCCACTGGAAAGGTCATTCGAACTGTTATGCTTGCCTTTGCAGAGTTTGAGCGTGACATGATTGTTGAGCGCACCAAAGAGGGCAAGAAGATTGCCAGTCAGCGCTCCGATTATAGGGAAGGCCGCAAGCCCACCGAGTATGACCGCAACCTCTTTGACGTTCTCCATGAGCAGGTGGAGAATCGTATTCTGACGGTCACGGACGCTGCAAAACAGCTTGGCGTGACCCGCCAGACATGGTATCGGATTGCTGAACAGAGAAAGGCTGGATAATATGCAGGGAGAAGAACTGATTGTTAAGAACGGAAACATTACGCTGCGGTCTATGCTTGACTTTGGCAGTTTCCTTGAAATCAAGCAGTTCTTGGAAGTCTGTCGCTGGGAAAACTGCACCGTTACCTTTGCAAACGAGGAAATTGTCATTTTTCCGAATGAATACGATGCTGCTAAAGATGCTCTCGTTTTTATTTACGGTACATTGGCAGAAAGACACAGTATTATCGAAAAGTATCTCCGCTATAAGCTGATGCTAGGAGATGAACAACCAAAACCTACTTTACATAGTCAGAGAAAGGAATAAAGCATGAAACCCGTAAAATTGTCAGAGCAGAGTTTGAAGCTCATTGAAACGTTGTGCGATTATACCGACAAGCCCGATATTCTCAATGCCATCGCAGACGCCTTGTACTACGATGCGGACGAGCTGAAACGCAGGCTCAACCAGCTTGCAGAAGAAGTCAAATAAACTGAACACTCCATTTATTAAGATGGGCTTTAGCAAATGATTTTCTGAAGTGAAATTATAAAACCGAATATTTGATTTTTTGTGCAGTTGTAGGCACTCTTTACATTTTCAGGTAGGGGGTGCCTATTTTTTTATGCAGCCAAAGCAGTGTATCGCTATTATCGACAGCATCAAAGCGTATGCAAAGCAGAATCCGACCGAAGCACAGGTCTATGAGGACTGGTTTCAGGCGGTGGTGAACCTGAGAGATGCTCTGCCGCAAGACAAGCGGTTCGATGCCTATAAATATTCTGGCGAGCTGCGCTCTGTCTGCGCAGCCATGATGGGCAAGATGAAAACGGGCGAGGACGTGGCGAAGGTCTATGACATTATCGGTCGGACATACCTGTTTGAAGCAAAAGATGTGTTTGACAGCTATTGCATCTACCTTGAATGGAATCGTGCGCCGGAGAAGAAGTTCTATCAGCCGAGAAGAAAGGTGCTTCTGACGCTGGTTCGTGACCTAGAGGACTTGTTTTTCCATCGTGTAGAATTTCTGGGAGCAAGTCAACCTCCGAGAACTGGAAAAAGTACGCTATGTATATTTTTCATCACATGGCTGATGGGCAACCGCCCTGACGTTGCATCGGTTATGAGTGGGCATTCCGACAAGCTGACAAATGGCTTCTACGGCGAAGTGCTGTCCATCATCACTGACCCTGTAACTTATAACTGGGGCAAAATTTTCCCTGACGTTCAGCTTGTGGATAAGAGCGCAAAGGACGAAAGCGTTGACCTGAACCGAAAGAAGCGCTTCCCCACCCTGACCTGCCGCTCAATCGGCGGTACGCTGACTGGTGCTGTTGAAATCGGTGAGGGCGGCGTTCTGTACAGTGATGACTTGATTGAGGACTTGGAGGAAAGTCTGAATGTTGAGCGTCTAAACAACAAGTACGATGCATACCTGAACCAGCTAAAAGACCGTAAAAAGCAAGGCGCATTGGAGCTGATGGTCGGTACACGCTGGAACGTGCTTGACCCTCTGGGACGCATCCAGAACCAGTATGCAGACAACCCGAAGTACAGATTCCGGGTGATTCCCGCTGTGGATGAGAACGGACACAGCAATTTCAATTATGACTACGGCGTGGGATTTGACGATGCCTACTATGCCGACATGAAAGCCAGCATTGACGATGCAACATGGTGGGCAAAGTACATGGGCAAGCCCTATGTGCGTGAAGGTCTGCTGTTCCCTGCCGATGAACTACGGTACTTCAACGGCGTTTTGCCTGATGGTGAGCCTGATCGCAAGCTCATGGTCATGGATATTGCATGGGGCGGCGGCGACTTCACCGCCTGCCCTATCGCTTATGTGTACGGGGATGCTGTGTTTATCCCAGACCTTGTGTTCAATAACGGCGATAAGACTGTGACTAGGCCGGAAGTCGTGGGTAAAATCATCCAGCACAAAATCAACGTGGTGCGTGGTGAAGCCAACAACGGCGGCGATGAATATTGTGATGTGGTAGACAGCCAGCTCCGGCAGCAGGGCTATCACTGCTCTGTTCGTAGCCAGCGTGCGCCAAGCGGTCAAAGCAAGCTGTCAAGAATCATCCAGTATGCGCCGGACATCAAACGGTTCTATTTTCTTGACGAGAAACACCAGTCGAAAGAGTACAAGGCGTTCATGGAACAAGTCACGATGTTCACGCAGCTTGGCAAAGTTCCGCACGATGATGCACCTGACAGCCTGGCACAGCTTGCCGATGAACTGTATAACGGAATCAGCAAAATTGAGCCTATAAAAAGGCCATTTTGAAAAAAGTGGTAACGTATAATTTAATTTATTGACTTTATATCGTTGTTTTTGGTATAATGTATGTAAGGAGTTGGCTACTCCGGCATGATGCCTGCTACAAGCTTTACGGCTCCGAGCTGAATGCTTTGCAGGCGTTCTCCTTTCTGCCCAGCAATGGTTTCTACACTCTTTCCCATTGCTGGGATATATAAGTTGCGTCCCGTGTTGGATGGGGTCTGGTTCGCCCTTAAAATCTTGACTTCCAGAATAAGGCGGTTCAAATCCGTCACGCAGCACAACGATTCACTTCTGTTTTCATGGAAATTTTCCTTTTACAACCTCCAATCGTTATTCCCGGCTCTCGATGAAATGGGTTTTTGGACATTTTACCATTTCAAAGAGCAACGATGAATCAAGCCGGGTCTTTATGTTGCATTAGCTCAGTATGGCTAGAGCATTCGGCTCATAACCGGACATACATTGGTTCAAATCCATTATGCAGCACCAAAATTGCAGCCCAACATCTGTCCGACAGCAGAATGAAACAGCTGCAATGGTTTCTCTAGGCGGAGAATAGCACGGCTGGAAGTGCGAACAGTTTCCCAGCAGCTTCTAACAGGTCTGTGCTCAACAGCTTGTTTCCAGGAATATTAGGAAAGGAGCGCAGATGAAAGCAAAAGTCAGATGCAAGCATCCCCGCGAGGACGCAAACGGAAATCCGTGCGATTGCGGACGTTATCTTGGTGAAGTGGAAGGCAAGTTCTCTCTTCTGTGCCCTCTTTGCCATTGGATTACAATTGGAGATTCCAACTTTCCAAAAGACACATGGGTCTCCGTACCAAAGTTCAAAAACTGAATAGCTTTTGAAGCGCAGTTGTAAGCGCAGTGAGATAGACCTTAACAGGTTTGTCTTGCTGCGCTTTTTATTTTGCCGGAAAGGAGGAACGCATGGCTGAGTATCAGATAGTTGTTGACGGCTTTTTGAATAAGCCGCTGACTGGACGTAGGCCGATTGAAACGCCGGAGACGGAAATCAATCGGGCAAACGTGCTGAAAGTGGTCATGGGCAAGGCAGAGCCTATTCATCTGCTGAACAAGAACGAGATTCGCTTTCTGCACAATTACTACTTGGGTAGTCAGCCTGTCCTCCATCGCACGAAGGAGTACCATGCTGAAATCACCAACCGCATTGTAGAGAACCATGCCAATGAATGCGTTGGCTTCTACACAGGCTACATGAGCGGTACCCCTTGCTCTTATGTGCGGTCTGAAACGGCAACGGGTGACGGCGAGGAAATCGCCCGCCTGTCAAACGCCTTGCAGTATGAGGGCAAGGATGCGCTTGATCGGCGGCTCTGGCAATGGATGTTGGAGTGCGGACAGGGATACCGCATTGTTCTCCCCGACAAGGGGTACAACGGCAACTACCCGGACGAAACGCCCCTGCTGGTGGACGTTCCCGACCCGGACATGGCGTATGTAATTTACAACTCCGGCATCGGACATAAGCCCATCGCCAATGTTCTGCACATCCCACGCAATTATCAGAATGACCTGAACGACCTGATTTGCGTGTATACGCCGAACCAGTACTTTGAAATCGACAACGGCAAGGTTACGAAATCGGAGAACCATTCTCTCGGAATGTTGCCGATGGTCGAATACAAGCTGAACCCTGAGCGGATGGGTCTGTTTGAACCGGCAATCCCTGTGCTGGATGCCATCAACGACCTTGAAAGCAACCGTTTGGACGGTGTGGCGCAGTTCATCCAGTCCATCATGGTGTTTACCAACTGCCTTGTGGATGATAACGCACTGAAACAGGTCAAAGAACTTGGCGCAATGTGCCTGAAATCCACTTCTGGTCTGCCCGCTTCTGTATCGCAGATTGCAAACGAGCTTGACCAGCAGCAGAGCCAGACCCTGCTTGATTCTATGTTGAACGTGTACCGCAGTCTGACTGCCATGCCTAGTGCCACCGGCAGCGAGAACGCAACGTCCGACAACGTGGGCGCAGTCATTGTCCGCAATGGTTGGAATCACACCGAAGCAAGAGCGCAGCAGTACGAGAATATGTTCAAGTACGCTGAACGCCAGAGCCTGTCTGTAATGCTGAAAATCCTGCGTGATACGGCTGGTTCTAAGCTGATGGCAAGTGACATCAACATCAAACTGCCACGCCGTCAGTACGACAACCAGCAGAGCAAAGTTCAGATTTTCGCACAGATGATTCAGCAGCCGATTGACCCGCAGTTGGCGTTCACCACGCCCGGTCTGTTCCCTGACCCGCAGGCTGCTTATGAAATGAGCAAACCTTTCCTGATTGCCGCTGGCAAGCTGGGCAAGGATGGAAAAGCACCGAAGCCGCAGGAACAACCTAAACAGGACGCCACCGACACAAATGCCGGGAACACGGCAGACAAGCAGTCTACCGATACCAATAAAGAAACAGAGGGCGAATAGTCCTTTGCC
>ULVU01030522.1_pt1 | contig 10595 bp, 19 predicted proteins | sample 1959731 | NCBI WGS metagenome assembly ULVU01 (sample SAMEA4835794, study PRJEB28245) | human gut metagenome | biome: gut microbiome; material: fecal sample | place: Denmark | collected 2008 | reverse complement strand
TGCTTATATGCAGCACCGGAATGCTTCGAGGAAAACGGACCGCCACCGAAGATTTACAACGATTTGACAAAAGAGTTCCTTGTAGACCAGGAACAGAACATCTGGGAGAAGAAACCAGAGTGGGAAACAGAAAGCAGAATGATCATCACAGCCGGAGCGTGCCACATTCTGGCTGAGGGATTAAAGAATAAGGAGGAAGCAGATGGGATGCAAAGCAGCGATACCAACAGATGAGTACCACGGATGGGAGTGCGAAATAACAGAGGGAGCGTGTATGTTTTTACACCCAGACAGTAAAAGATGTGCCAAAGAATACGGCGAAGGACCAGATGCAGTAGAACAGGAGGAGCAAAACAATGGATAACAGACAGGCAAACATCAACAGATTTGAAGCAGAGATGACAAAGGTAACAAGAGACGGAGTGGACAAGCTGATGGCATTTATCAGAAAGAGTGATATGTACGCAGCACCTGCAAGTACCAGATTCCACCTTTCAGTGACAGGCGGACTGCTGCAGCACTCACTCAATGTACTGGATGCACTGAGGGCGAACCTCACAAAGAACGATGACGGCACATACTCATACGAGGTCGCAGGAGTTCCGGCAGCCAGAGTGACAGAGGAAAATGTGATCATCATGGCACTGCTCCATGACATCTGCAAGACCTACTTCTACACAACGGAAATCAGAAACCGCAAGGTCAATGGAAAGTGGGAGCAGTACGAAGCATTCGCAGTGGACGACAAGATTCCATACGGTCACGGAGAAAAGTCTGTAATGATGATCGAGGAATATATGAAGCTTCAGCCAGTAGAAAGATATGCAATCAGATGGCACATGGGATACACCGAAGCCGACACCTTATCATTCAACAATGCTATCGACAAGTATCCAATGATCTGGGCACTGCATTCCGCAGACACACAGGCAAGCCACTTCATGGAAGCCAACGAGGGAAACAAACTGGCATACGCAGACAACGGATCAGCGGAATATGCAGATCAGCCGACCATGCAGGAGGCAACCGCTCCAGTATTTGAGGAGGCGACACCAGTATGAGCATGATGGAGCTGTTATCCCAAATGAGGGAGAGAGCCAGGGCGAAAAAAGAAAAGAAGAAAAGCCTGCCATGGTTCTGTATCATCATTTCGGATAAATGCAAAGAACCGGATAAGCCTTGCACTGAGTGCGGGGTTTATCTGGAGCACAAAGATGAAATCGAAAAGGAGATGGAAAGACATGATCATCAAAGTAATACCGAAACCGGAACACGGAAAAGAAGCAGCACTGATTACTGATAAGACAGGCAAATATGTACGAGCCGTCACGATGGCAGGCGACCTCGCAGAGGAAGTCGCAAAAGGAAATATGTACTTCAATGCCATAGAGAAAGACGGAAAACTCCACATCACAGGGAGAGTGTCCGCCAGATTTTAAGGAGGCAGACGATGACAGCAAAGAACGCAGAAGGGTATCCAGACCCAACAGCAGAGGAAGCAATCCGCCATGTAATGCGTGGCGGAAAACTGGATTATACCTCCTTCAGAACCTACGAGGAACTGCAGGACTACATCATAAAGCATAACAAGGGTATAAACACCAGAGAAGCAGCCGACAAATTCATCCGGGAGAAGATGCCAAAGGAAAGCTACTTCCAGAAGAAAATCCTCGACTGGATAAAGGATAACGCACCAAATGCCATCGCATGGAAAGAAGCAGCCGGCCCGTACTCCAGACAGGGAATCCCAGACATTACCTGCATCATCAATGGCAGGTATTACGGATTCGAGGTCAAGCGGCCATTTATTGGGGTGCTGAGTAAGATGCAGGAGCAGACGATAAAGCAGATCCGCAGAGCAGGTGGCAGAGCATGGGTAGTCACTTCGGAAAAGGAAGTAGCAGAAATCCTGCTGCCGGAACTGACACAAAAATAGCAAGGGAGCAAACAGAATGAGAGTAGCAATCGAACCGAGAAAAGCAACTGACCGTGGCGGATATTACTGTATGCCGCTGAAGGTAAATGTGCCGACAGGACGCAAGGACTGGAAGCTGACCAAGTGCCCGGAGTGCGGTGCACAGTGTTGGGAACTGCCACTGGCAGAAGTAGCCAAGGCGCAGGGAGCAAAAGGACTCTGCACCATGTGCGCTTTAAAGAAGGGAGTGAGCGGAAGATGAACGATGATGAAAAGTGTTGCTGCGGAAACTGCCTGCACCACAGACCATCATGGGAAACAGGACATCTGAGCGGATGGCACTGCGATAACTTCATGGCAGACGCATACGGATGTGATACGGAGTACGATGATGGAGAAGAATGTCCAGATTTTGAAAGCAAGAGGTAGGCAAACCATGTGGAAGATTTTCATAGAATACGATGATAAAAGCAAATTGACGATAACCGGAAAGCACAAGGATATTCCGGTAGAACTGGCGAACAAATACTACAGAGAATATGTGAAAAGTAGCGTATGCAATGCCACATATCAGCAGTATCCAAAGAAAGACCATAAACCAATGTCACTAGCAACGAAGATCATGGAACTTCAGAAGGGAGCGTAGCAATGGGAGAAAAACCATTAACAACCGAGGAACTAAAGGAAATGGCAGGACAGCCAGTGTGGTGTCCGGATGAGGAAGCATACGGAATTGTGATGTGCGACAAAATCGGGCAATGGGCAGGAATTCCGTTCTTGCACGGAGTATGGTACGGGGATGGCAATGGCTGCGGTGTGGAATTTAATCATAATATCATCAAGAGAAGGCTGAGATGCTACAGAACGATCAGCGAGAAAGACATCCCGAAACCACTCATACAGAAAGCAGCATTCGGAGATATTGTGATGGTATGCCCAAACTGCGAAAACGCAGCCGTTATCAATCCATACAGAAAAATCAATCCATACAGAAAAGACAGGGAATTATATCCGCACTGTCCGTGGTGTGGGCAGAAATTAAAGGAGGCAGAGGATGAGACTGAAAAAGAAAATCAGCAGGCAGAGTAAGATATTCAAAAAGGCAATCAATGCAAAGTGGGCATTCTACTGGGCAAAGTTTATGACAGAAACAGCGACCATCTGTAGAAAGTACTCACATGAGGAAATCGCCGGAAAAGGAACGGATCATGAACATACATACTACTCATGTGATGGTTGCCCATTCAATGTGGAGAAGTTCGGGGAGCATAAGATATGCGGGTGCGTATTAAGCGCACCGGACGACTGGGATGAGCCGAAGGTAATCGGTCATGTCGTCCGCACAATAATCCATGAAATGGCAGGTGGCAAGAAATGAACGAGAACGAAATCCGTGAGTACGCACTCATGAAAGCAACATTCAAGTGGCTGCTGATCGGTATGCTATGGCAAGGATTAGAACTGTGGTTCTATGGAGCAACCAGACCGAGTAACGAGGACACAATCATCGGATTTTTCCTCTTGTATTACATCGTGAGATGTGAATGCATGAAAAGGGGAGTCTGGTGGAAAAGAGGTGGAAACAATGGCAAAAGGTAAACCAAAGCGTAAGCCATTCGGGATGAATTCCAGTCTGGCGGACGCAACGCAGGTAATGAGACAACTTCCGGTGTCGGCAATGCTCTCATCCATAGAAATGCAAATCAACATCTTGCAGGAGCGTGGAGTAGAGATACGAGACTGGGAGAACAAAGACCGGGTACTCAAGCAGGTAAGGATACTCGGCGGAAAAGCATACTTCCTTGCGGAGGACAAACCCAGGGATTAGAAAGAAGGAAAACTATGACACCAGACAGCATGGCAAATGAGGTAGAAGAACAAAAACTGCTTCTCAAACAGTACCTCGGACAATATTATTATGCCAAGATGAAAAAGAAGCAGTTGGAAGCCAGACTTCGTGCTTTCAGAGAAAATATGCTCGGCACAAAGGGGATGCAATACTCCCCAGTGCCACGCAGCCAGACCAACAGCGTAGGAGACGGGCCGGCAACGCAGGTCATCCGTGCAATGGAGATCGAGGACAGAATCGAATCACAGAAAGCAGAGATGGCAAAGACCATGCTGAATGTGATGAAAATCATGGATTTTTTACCAACGGACTCCACGGAACGAAGCATACTGGAATACAGACACATTGACTGCTTGAGTTGGAAGCAGGTGTGCAAGGAAGCAAACATGACAAGGACCCCGTGCAACAAATACTACAACGCAGGAATTGACAAGCTGCTTACATACAAAAAAGTACAGTCAATTTTACAGGAATTCGCCTCCTCCCAAGAACCCTTAAAGCCTTGAAATTGCTTGACTTCGGAGTAGGGGGGGGTAGAATTGTACTGACAAAATAGCTTATTGTCAGATGATAAATTCTACCCCTTAAAAGGAGGAGCAATATGGGATTGAAAGATTACACAGATACAAAAAACGGGCCGCAATTGGCGGTATTAAAACACGCAGTCATCGGAGACAGAATCGGAGAGGTCAAGATAGAAAAAGGCTTCCTAAAATTCAAAGGAACGATGACAGACAAACATACCAAGGAAGTGCATCATTGTACCATGGCAGGATGCGACTGCGAAGATTATAAGAAAAACAAGCTGCCATGCGTGCATATGTACAAACTGGCATTGGAGTACGGAATGTACAAAGACATTCAGAAACGAGGATTTGCAGGAAAACTGGCAGGACTGAGCGATGAAGCCTTCGCCTATTTTGAAAGCGCAATGTATGGCGGATATTACGATATAGAAAGAGATATCGAAGAAGGGTCATTGGAAAAACTGACGCAGAAGATTAAAAGCGAATTATCCAGAGAAGGACTACTGGAATTCCATCGTGGATATTTTGTATTTACGAACCATGTCCAAAGCGAAATCATCGGATATATCTTGGCGACTTTTTCAGACCCACGCAGTATAGAGCGTAGAAAAAATCAGTAAAAATAATCACGGAAATATCAAGCCGGAAATTTTACCGGGAAAAAATTCCACAAAATGAAAAACAGAACATCGAAAATTCAAGCCGACTTTTGGAAATCCATATTCGGAATCCATGGGCCGGCTTTTTATTATATGTGCAGAACGGATCATAAATAGCAAGCCTAAAAAAAACAGGGCACATATATAGGGAGCGTATAAGACCCACATATAGCACCCCATATGTGGGGCAGGTGTTGCCCCAGGAATTAAAGCAAGAAAAGCACAGGGAGCACAAGGCACACCGTAGCGCACACCCACAGAGGGCAGGGAGAGCAGGGGCAGGACGCACCCACGCACCACAGACACAGCACCACGCAGCCACACCACAGGCAGGGCAGGCAAGGCACAGGGCACACCACAGGACAGGGGCACAGCACCACACAGAAGCACAGCACACAGAAGAAAGAACAAGAGAGTACACAAGAGTACATCGAGGTGTGCTATAGTAGTAGCGTGGAGCACAAGGGGACAGACCACACGGTCACACCCAACCACTCCACTTGCTCCCCTCAGAGAGGACATGGCACAAGGCATCAGAGCCTGCGCTGTGTCCTCTTTTGCGTGCAGGCGGGGCACGGCATCGCCGTAGGTACTACCCAGACCCAAAATGCAATGCGGGGCGAGGAAGGCGCGGCTTTTTTGCCGATAAAATAAAAAAATTTTTAACCATTTCGTTACGCAAAGCGGGAAGGAGGCTTGGAAATGGACCAGAAACTGAGAACTGAACGCAGGAAACTGGCTGACTTAAAGGCAGCAGAATACAATCCAAGAAAAGCACTGACCCCGGACGATGCGGAATACCAGAAAATAAGGCGGAGCATTGAAGAATTCGGATACGTTGACCCCATCATCATAAACGAGGATGGAACTATCATAGGCGGCCATCAGAGGGCAACCGTCCTCAAAGACCTCGGATACCAGGAAGTGGACGTGGTCGTGGTGGCTCTGGACAAGCAGAGAGAGAAGGCTCTGAACATCGCACTGAATAAGATTACAGGCGAATGGGATGAAGTGAAGTTGAAAGACCTCCTGCTTGACCTCGACCTCGGAGATTACGACATATCACTGACAGGCTTCGAGCAGAATGACCTCACGGAACTGGTGGACAAACTCGCTATCGAGCTGGAAGCAGTGGACGATGACTTCAATGAGGACGAAGCACTGGAGCAGGCGGAAGCCGAACCAGTAACCAAACTCGGAGATGTGTGGCTACTGGGCAGACACAGGCTCATGTGCGGAGACAGCACATCGCAGGACGACATGGCGGTTCTGATGAATGGAGAAATCGCAGACCTTGTCGTCACTGATCCGCCATACAATGTCAACTACGGAGACAAGGCAGAGATGCTCGATGAGTACCTTCCTGCCAAAGGACACCGCAACATCAATCACATCAAGAACGATAATATGGACAACCAGAGTTTCTATTCGTTCTTACTGGCAACCTATCAGAGTGCCTATGAATTTATGAGAGCCGGAGCAGCAATCTATGTATTCCACGCAGAGAGTACCGGACACATATTCAGACAGGCATTCCTTGACGCAGGGCTGAAGCTTGCCCAGTGCTTAATCTGGGAAAAGAACGCATTCGTCCTCGGCAGACAGGACTACCAGTGGAGACACGAACCGTGTCTGTATGGATGGAAAGAGGGTGCGGCGCATTATTTCATTAATGACAGGACGCAAGACACCGTCATTCTGGAAGATGATATAGATTTCAGTGCCATGAAGAAAAACGAACTTGTGGCATATCTGGAAGAACTCCGCAGGAAAAACAGAGATCAGACCTCTGTTATTTACGAGAACAAACCGACAAGGAATGACATACACCCGACCATGAAGCCAATCGCACTGGTCGGAAAATTCATAACCAATTCCAGTAAGTCCGGATGGAATGTACTGGATCTGTTCGGTGGAAGCGGCAGCACCCTCATGGCCGCAGAGCAACTGGGAAGGACAGCATTCATCATGGAACTGGATGAGAGATTCTGTGATGTGATCGTGAAACGGTGGGAAGATTACACCGGGCAGCAGGCAGTCCGGATCCCGGCAGGGGATGTAAAGTAGAATGGCAGAGGAACAGCAGGGCGGCTTCTACCGTGTAGAGGTCATCGCTTCTCTGTTCGGAGTAACGGTGCGAAGGGTGCAGCAGCTTACTCAAGAGGGCATCATATCAACAACCAAGACTAAAGAGGGGAATCGGTATGAATTAGCACCTACCATTCAGAGGTATGTCAAATACCTTTCAGACAAGGCATACGGAAAAAGCAAATCCGAAAAGGAAGCCGAACTGAGGGAACAGAAACTGCATGCAGAGATCGCCCTCAAGGAATCCCAGGGAGAAATGCATAGATTAAAGACAGAGATCGCATCGGGTAAGTACATCGACATCGAGGAAGTGAAGATGGACTATAGCCGATTTTTTGTTTCATTCAAAAAGTTTGCATTATCCCTGCCGAGCCGACTGTCCGGCAGAATCAGCGGTCACTGTGACCCGATGGAGATTCGCTCGATAGAAAAGGATCTGAACGCAGAAATCATCCGGTTATTAAACAGCTTTGTGGTGGCAGGCTGCACACCGGAAGAAATGGAAAAGAAAAAGCGTGGCAAGAAATCCGTATCGTAGATACGAGGTCACAGAATACCAGAAGGAAGCCTTAAAGTTCCTACAGCCACCAGAGGACATCACGGTATCGGAGTGGGCAGACAAGTACAGGGTACTGGATGCCAAGACCTCTGCAATGCCGGGACCATGGCGGACAGAACACACCCCATACCTTAAAGGCATCATGGATGAGTTCAACAATTATGAGACAGAGGAAATCGTCTACGTGAAGCCTACGCAGGTAGGTGGAACAGAGTGCCTCCAGAACATGGTAGGCTACATCGTCCAACAGGACCCTGCACCGACCATGATCGTATACCCGACAGATACGCTCGCCAAATCAATATCGGAGAACAGACTGCAGCCGATGTTCAAGGCGGCACCGGAACTCCGAAAGAGGTTTGATGAGAACTCGCAGTTGCAGGAATTGCAGTTTGATGGAATGTATCTGACACTGGCAGGCTCGAACTCCCCATCAAGCCTTGCGAGTAAGGCAATCCGCTTCCTGTTTCTCGATGAGGTGGATAAATATCCGGGGGCATCCAAAAAGGAAGCCGACCCGGTCAGTCTGGCGAGGGAACGAACCAAGACCTTCCACAACAGGAAGATATTCATCACAAGCACACCGACACTGAAAACAGGGCATATCTGGAAAGCCAAGGAAGATGCAGACATAGAGAAGCACTACTTCGTTCCATGTCCGCACTGCGGGGAATACATCGAACTCAAGTGGAAGCAGATACACTTCCCCAAAGAGGAAGGGATGAGTTACGCAGACCGTGCAGAATTCGCAACCTATGTATGCCAGGAGTGCGGATGCGTGATCACAGACCAGGACAAACCGGAAATGCTCCGCAAGGGCGAGTGGCGGACGGTCAAGGAAAACACCAAGTTCGTCCGCAAGGTAGCATTCTGGATGAATACCCTGTACTCCCCGTTTGTTCGCTTTTCGGAGATTGTAAAGGAATTTCTGGACAGCAAGGATGACCCGGAGAAGCTACAGAACTTTGTCAACTCATGGCTTGCAGAGCCGTGGGAGGATACCAAGCTAAAGACCAATGCAGATCTCGTCATGGAAAGACAGACCGAGTACGAGGAACTGGTAGTGCCGGAGTGGGCAAAACTGCTCACGGCAGGAGTCGATGTACAGGAGAACTGCCTGTACTGGAGCATCAGAGCGTGGGGCAACTACCTCACAAGCCAAAACATAGCGCATGGGCAGGCTTTCTCGTTCCAGGAAGTCGAGAGAATCATGAACCTCGAATACCAGATGCCGGACAGCACACCACTGGTCGTAGCACTGGCACTGATCGATTCCGGTAATGACGCAGATACGGTGTATGATTTCTGTGCAAATAATTCAGAATGGGCACTGCCAAGCAAGGGTTCATCAAACCCGATGCTGTCGCACTACAAACTGTCCAAGGTAAATAAGAGTGACAGCAAGGCATACGGCATGAATCTGGTACTGGTAGATACCGGAAAATATAAGGACATGATCGCCGGACGAATGCAGAAAAAGAACGGCAGCGGATCGTGGATGGTTTACCAGGGATGTGACAGAGAGTACGCAGAGCAGGTAACTGCGGAACATAAAGTAAATGTCAAAATGGGAAACGGCAAGGTCAAACAGGAATGGCAGCAGAAAACCTCCCATGCAGACAACCACTACTTGGACTGCGAGGTATACGCAACAGCAGCGGCAGACATCCTCGGAGTACGAACCCTGCATCTGAATGAGATACAGGAAAATGAGCAACCAAAGAAACAAGAAACAACCCAGTACACCCCGGAAGAACACTGGATCAGTCAGAACGAAGGGTCATGGGTATAAAGGAGGCAGAGCATGGCAGCAGTAGAATCCAATTACAATGCTTCGGAAATGCTGACCGAAGTAAATAATGCCATTTACGCAGTGCTCGTAGGCGGCCAGTCTTACAAGATTGGTACGAGACAGCTCACCCGTGCCGACCTTAGTCTGCTCTACAAGTTAAGGAACGACCTCACAGCACAGATTGCAGCAGAGGGTTCAACCAGTTTACTGGATGATACCTATGTCGCAGTATTTGATGGGAGGTAGAACATGAACTGGTTAGATGGAATTATAGGTTTTATATCCCCGGAGTGGGGAGCACGCAGGGAAGCATGGCGGCAGAGTCTGACTGAGATGAGGAACTACGATGCAGGCAACTATGACAGGGGCAATGCAAACTGGAGGGTACTCAACCAGTCGGCAGAATTTACGGACCGGTACAGCCGTGACAATGTCAGAGCCAGAGCCAGAGACTTGGAGCGAAACTCCGACATGATGAATTCAGTCATCGGGGCATACAAGCGAAATGTCATTGGCGGCGGTTACGCACTGCAGGCAAAGACAGGCAGCGACAAGACCAACGAGATTATCCAGACCGCCTGGAAAAAATGGTGCAAGAAACAGAACTGCGATGTGACCGGAACGCAGTCCTTCACGCAGATGATGAGAATGTGCGTGAAGCGAAAGAAGGTTGATGGCGGAATCCTTATCGTAAAGAGATACACCAAGGACGGATACCTTCCATTCAAGCTTCAGACATTCGAGGTGGACGAACTGGACAACTCGCAGATGCTCCCGAAGAAAAAGGGGAACAAGGTAGTCGGTGGTATTGAAATGAATGAGTATAACAAGCCGATGGGGTACTGGATCAGACAGTATTCCGTGGACGGAATGGCACTCTCAAATCCCGTATATGTGGATGCGAAAGATGTCATTTTTTTATACACAAAACACCGCCCATCGCAGGTGCGTGAGATGTCCGATATGAGTCCGACAATCACAAGAATCCGAGACGCTAACGAATTCATGATAGCCGTATCGGTCAAAGAGCGAATAGCGGCCTGCCTTTCAGTATTCATCAAAAAGCAGTTACCGACAACCGGAATCGGTCGTCAGAACGGCAGCGTACCGGGACCGCACCAGGACTACCAGGGCAAATCCATCGCACCCGGCATGATAAAGGAACTGAATGCCGGAGATGAGATACAGGTCGTAAACCCGACCGGA
>ULVU01002487.1_pt1 | contig 10744 bp, 7 predicted proteins | sample 1959731 | NCBI WGS metagenome assembly ULVU01 (sample SAMEA4835794, study PRJEB28245) | human gut metagenome | biome: gut microbiome; material: fecal sample | place: Denmark | collected 2008 | reverse complement strand
AAAAGAATACGAGCACGAACATGAATGGAGAATGATTTACTATAATTTAGAAGATGAGAATGATTATGTTGCAATACCGGATGTTGGATGCTTGAAAGCAATATATTATGGTCCAGATATATCACAAAAGGATAAGCAAGAATTACATCAGATTGCAGTTGAAAAAGGACTGAAAGAGTATGATGTCGATCTTGACACGGGTAGCCGTAGATATGATTTAAGAGTAACAGCAATTAAATAAGAATATTCTTAGCGCAAAAAAGAACCGATTAACAACCTGAAAGTTGTGTCATCTCAATTATTTATAGTACCTTTGCTTACCAAATAAGGCAAAGGTATTTTTGATGCATACAATGGCAGAAGATAAGATAGACAACGCACTGGAAGTAAAAGAGGAAACAGTGGAATGCAAAAGCGAAGATTGGGTTTGCCATTCGCAGGCTATAGCTGCAACCATGTCAAACCGAATGGAGGAACTTGGCATGACACAACGAGCGTTGGCTGAGAAAATGAACTGCACCCAGCAATATGTATCCAAGGTGTTGAAAGGTCGCGAGAATCTGTCATTGGAAACTTTGTGCAAAATAGAAAATGCATTAGGTATCAAAATACTACAAGCTGGAATAAATAAGTAATAACACCATAGTAGGGAAAGAATATGTCAATACAGAGCGAAGCGGCATTGGAAGCCGGACTTATAGCCACACTTCGGCAAATGGACTACGAGTATGTCCAGATTACCGAAGAAGATAATCTTTATGCCAACTTCAAGCGGCAGTTGGAAATTCACAACAAGAAACAGCTGGCGGAAGTTGGTCGTAACTCATTTACGGATGAAGAGTTTGAGAAGATATTGATATATCTGGAAGGTGGTACTCGCTTTGAAAAGGCTAAGAAACTTCGTGACCTATATCCTCTTGACACGATGAACGGGCAGCGTATTTGGGTGGAATTCCTTAATCGTACACAATGGTGTCAGAACGAGTTTCAGGTGTCGAATCAGATTACGGTGGAGGGACGAAAGAAGTGTCGCTATGATGTGACGATTCTTATCAATGGCCTCCCTCTGGTTCAGATTGAATTGAAGCGTCGGGGTGTAGAACTCAAGCAGGCATACAATCAGATACAACGCTATCATAAGACATCCTTTCATGGGCTGTTCGACTATATTCAGCTATTTGTTATCTCCAATGGCGTAAATACTCGTTATTTCGCCAATAATCCCAATGGTGGATATAAATTCACGTTCAACTGGACGGATGCGGCAAATCTGCCATTCAATGAACTGGATAAGTTTGCTGTATTTTTCTTGGAAAAGTGTACGCTCGGTAAGATTATCGGAAAATATATCGTATTGCATGAAGGGGATAAATGCTTGATGGTACTTCGCCCATACCAGTTTTATGCTGTAGAAAAGATATTGGATCGGGTACAGAACTCCAACGATAACGGTTATATCTGGCATACTACGGGCGCAGGAAAAACCTTGACTTCATTCAAAACAGCACAGCTTGTTTCGGAGTTGGATGATGTAGATAAGGTAATGTTCGTTGTTGACCGTCATGACCTTGACACACAAACGCAGTCGGAATATGAAGCCTTTGAACCGGGAGCTGTTGACGGTACGGACAATACGGATGAACTGGTAAAACGGCTGCATAGTAACTCCAAGATTATCATTACCACTATTCAGAAACTCAATGCTGCCGTAAGTAAGATATGGTACAGCAGCAAGATAGATTCGATATGCCACTCCCGTATCGTGATGATATTTGATGAGTGCCACCGCAGTCACTTCGGGGAGAGTCATAAGAAGATTATGCAATTCTTCGATAATGCCCAGATATTTGGTTTTACCGGAACTCCTATTTTTACAGAAAATGCAGTTGATGGGCATACGACCAAAGAGGTATTCGGCAACTGCCTGCATCGCTATCTGATTAAAGATGCCATTGCCGATGAAAATGTTCTCGGTTTCCTTGTAGAGTATTATCATGGCAGTGAGGAAGTGCAGAACGGCAGTACTAATCGCATGACGGAAATCGCTAAATTCATCCTTAATAATTTCAATAAGTCAACATTTGACGGAGAGTTCGATGCATTGTTTGCTGTACAGTCCGTACCGATGCTTATCCGTTATTACAAGATATTCAAGGAACTGAATCCCAAGATTCGTATAGGTGCAGTTTTTACTTATGCAGCCAATGGAAGTCAAGATGATGATCTGACAGGAATGGGTACAGGTTCTTATCTGAATGACAGTGCCGGTGAGGTTGATGAACTGCAAGCCATCATGGATGACTACAATGAAATGTTCGGGACATCGTTTACGACAGAGAACTTCCGTGCATATTACGATGACATCAACCTGCGTATGAAAAAGAAGCGAGTTGATATGAGGCCGCTTGATCTTTGTCTGGTCGTCGGAATGTTCCTTACCGGTTTTGACAGCAAGAAACTCAATACGCTTTATGTAGACAAGAATATGGAATACCACGGCTTGTTGCAGGCATTCAGCCGGACAAACCGTGTGCTGAATGAAAAGAAACGCTTCGGAAAGATTGTGTGTTTCCGTGATTTGAAAAGCAATGTTGATACCGCTATCAAATTGTTCAGCAACAGTAACAATCCGGAAGAAATAGTGCGACCTCCGTTTGAAGAAGTCAAACAGGAATACAAGGAGCTTGCTACCAATTTTTTGAAGAAATATCCGGACACAAATTGTATAGACCTTTTGCAGAGTGAAAAAGCTAAGAAAGAGTTTGTTTTGGCGTTCCGTGATATTATCCGTAAACATGCTGAAATACAGATATACGAGGATTATAATGAAGAGTCTGATGATCTCGGCATGACGGAACAGCAATTTATGGATTTCAGAAGTAAGTATCTTGATATCCATGATACTTTTGCACTCGTTGTTCCAGCACCGTCACCCAAACCGGATGATGATACAGATGTTCCGGATGACGGAGATCTCGGTGATGTGGATTTCTGCCTTGAACTCCTACATAGCGACATTATCAATGTGGCATATATCCTTGAACTCATTGCAGAACTTGACCCATATAGTGCCGATTACGCGGAACGCCGCCAGAATATCATTGACACGATGATTAAGGATGCTGAAATGCGCAGCAAGGCAAAACTTATTGATGGCTTCATTCAAAAGAATGTGGATGACGATAAGGAAAATTTCATGATGCAGCGAGGCAAGGCTGACGGTACAAGCGATTTGGAAGAACGGTTGAACCGCTATATTGCTGTTGAACGAGAAAATGCCGTCAACTCATTGGCTGAGGAAGAGAAAATATCGTCATCAGTATTGAATCATTTCCTTAAAGAATATGATTATCTGCAAAAAGAGCAGCCAGAAATCATACAAAAGGCATTGAAAGAGAAGCATCTCGGATTGATAAAGACGAGAAAGGCGTTGACGAGGATTTTAGACAGATTGCGTAATATCATACGCACTTTCAGTTGGGATTAAAAGAAATACTGATATGGTAAAGACAAATGAACCCGGATATGTGTATATCTTGACTAATCCAAGTTTTCGTGAGGATTGGGTCAAAATCGGTAAAAGTGCGCGGCCTGTAGATATACGTTCCAAGGAACTTGACAACACGGCTGTTCCGTTGCCTTTTGAGATTTATGCAACCATTCAGACGGTCAAATATAACGATGTTGAAAAGCATGTACACAAGACTATTGATCGGTTGACGGATTTGCGTATTCGTCAGAATCGGGAGTTTTTCAATGTGCCGCCGCAAATAGCTTTGGATATATTCAATGACATAGCCAAGATGATTGATGATGCGGTTGTTACGGTCTATGTAGATAATAAACCGGTTTGCCATAACGAAAAAGATTCATTGCCTGTCGTGCAGAAGCGAACCGTAAAGCGAGGGCGTTTCAAATTCAGCATGGTCGGTATTAAAATAGGGGAATGTGTTACCTTCATGCCTACGAATACAGAAGTCAAGGTGGCAAGCGATGATTCCGTTGAATATCAAGGTCGTATTTATAAATTGTCCCCTTTTGTCGGTACGTTTATGCCGGAAGAGAAACGGAATACATCGGGTGCATATCAAGGGGCAAAATATTTCTCATATAAAGGGAAAGTGCTGGATGACCTGAGAAGTATAATTGAAAGCAATATACCATTGCCGGAAAGTGATGTAATACAGAATAATATAGAGCAATAAGGATATGAGTGAAGAACTGCAACAGAAACTCCGTGACCAGCTTTGGGCGGTCGCAAACCGTTTGCGCGGCAATATGTCGGCAAGCGATTTTATGTATTTTACTTTGGGATTCATTTTCTATAAATACCTGTCGGAGAAGATAGAAACATACGCCAACAGTGCATTGGAGGATGATGAAGTTACATTCAAGGAATTATGGGAAATGACCGATTCGGATGCTGCGGAATTGCAGGAAGAGGTCAAGAACCAATGCTTGGAAAATATAGGCTATTTCATTGAACCGAAATTCTTGTTTTCGTCTGTAATCGAAACTATCAAGCGGAAAGAAAATATCCTTCCGATGCTGGAACGCTCATTGAAACGCATTGAGGATAGTACGCTCGGACGTGACAGCGAAGAGGATTTTGGTGGTCTGTTTTCGGATATTGACCTTGCTTCCCCTAAGCTCGGAAAGACAACCGATGACAAGAATACGCTTATAAGCAATGTTCTGCTTGCACTTGATGATATAAAATTCGGAGTGGAGGCCTCTCAGGAGATTGATATTTTGGGCGATGCTTATGAGTATATGATCAGTCAGTTTGCTGCCGGTGCAGGCAAGAAAGCCGGTGAGTTCTATACTCCGCAAGAGGTCAGCCGCATATTGGCGGAGATTGTTACTCTTGGGCATAACCGTTTGCGTAATGTTTACGACCCTACTTGCGGTAGTGGTTCACTATTGCTCCGTGCAGCAAGTATCGGTAAGGCGGCATATATCTATGGACAGGAGAAAAATCCGACTACTTACAACCTTGCCCGAATGAATATGTTGCTGCACGGTATCCGATTCAGCAGCTTCAAAATAGAGAATGGCGATACGCTTGAATGGGACGCATTCGATGATATGCAGTTCGATGCAGTGGTTGCAAATCCTCCGTTCTCTGCCGAATGGAGTGCTGCCGACAAATTCAACAACGACGACCGTTTCAGTAAAGCAGGACGACTTGCACCTAAGAAAACAGCCGACTATGCTTTTATTCTGCATATGGTTCATCACCTCAATGAAGGTGGTACGATGGCTTGCGTTGCTCCGCACGGAGTTCTGTTCCGAGGGAATGCAGAGGGCGTTATACGCCGTTTCCTGATAGAGAAGAAAAACTATATTGATGCCATTATCGGGCTGCCTGCCAATATTTTCTATGGTACAAGCATTCCGACCTGTATTCTCGTATTGAAGAAATGCCGTAAGGAAGACGATAATATCTTGTTCATTGATGCCAGCAAAGAGTTTGAAAAGGTCAAGACCCAAAACAAACTCCGCCCTCAGCATATACAGAAGATTGTAGAAACCTACCGTGACCGCAAGGAAATTGAAAAGTACAGTCACCTCGCTACGTTACAGGAGGTTGCCGAAAATGACTATAATCTGAATATTCCTCGTTATGTCGATACTTTTGAGGAAGAAGAGCCTATTGACATCAAAGCAGTCATGGCTGAAATAAAGGAATTGGAAGCCAAGCGAGCCGAACTGGATAAGGAGATAGAAGGCTATTTGAAAGAATTGGGACTGGTTGAATAATTACACTATGGCAGAGATAGACAACATCCCCGAAATGCGTCCATCATTCGACAATATACGCCGTCAGGATGAGGGCGGAAACGAATACTGGAGTTCTCGCGACCTGTGCGCTGCTATGGGCTATTCGGCTTATTGGAAATTCCAAAGAGTCATAGACAAGGCTATCAAGGTGGCAGGTGAAAAAGGAATGAATGTAGACGACCATTTCAACCAAGCGGTTGATATGGTAAGGATTGGAAGCGGTTCATTCCGTAAGGTCAATATCTTCCGTCTGTCTCGTATGGCATGTATGATTGTTGCCGAAAATGCCAATGTCAAAAAAGTGTTGGTACAACAAGCTCGCGATTATTTTACTCGAACAATTTCGATAAACGAATTGATGCAAAATTCGTTGAGTTCTAACATTTTGCTGTATAAAACGGCGCAAGGCGAGGCACGAATAGAAGTGATATTCAACAGTGAAACATTTTGGATGTCACAAAAGCGTATGGCCGATTTGTTCGGGGTGGATGTACGGACTGTCAACTATCATCTTGGTCAGATTTACGAAACAGGCGAGCTTACAAAAGAGGCAACTATCCGAAAAATTGGGATAGTTCAATCAGAGGGAAAAAGGGATGTGGAACGTACACCTCTGTTCTATAATTTGGATGCTATTATTGCGGTAGGTTATCGTGTCAATAGCTATCAAGCCACCCAGTTCCGTATCTGGGCTACATCTGTATTGAAGGAGTTTATTATTAAAGGATATGCGCTTGATGATGAACGTTTGAAGCAGGGAAAACATTTTGGCAAAGATTATTTTGACGATTTACTGGAGCGTATTCGTGAGATACGTACCTCAGAGCGCAGATACTACCAAAAGATAACAGACATCTATGCCGAATGCAGTGCGGATTACGACCCGAAGTCGGATTGTACCAAATTGTTCTTCAAGATGGTGCAAAACATGATGCACTTGGCTGTAACTCATCGTACTGCTGCCGAAATAGTATATGAACGTGCCGACTCGGAAATGCCGCACATGGGACTGACTACTTGGAAAAAAGCTCCCAATGGCAGAGTACAGAAATCTGATACGATTGTAGCAAAGAACTACTTGTCTGACAAAGAGGTTTCAGAACTCAACGGCGTAACTAACGCATTTCTTGAATTTGCAGAACAGCGTGCTCAACGCCATATCATTACAACGATGGCAGACTGGAAGCAGCGTCTTGAACAGTTTCTTGCTACAATGGACTATCAAGCACAAGATTCGGCCGGTAAAGTTTCTCAAGAAGAGGCACGAGAGAAGGCGTATGGTGAGTATGAAAAATATAAAGTGATTCAAGACCGTTCGTTTATCTCCGATTTCGACCGGTTTAATGATGGTGACAAATTGTTGCCGTTTGATATCAATCCCGATAAAGAATAATGATTATGGCAGATAATAACGAAAATAAAGTCCTCAATGTTCCCCATTTGAGATTTCCGGAGTTTAGTGGAGAGTGGAACAAGTACACCATAAATGATTTAGCAACAGTGGTTGGAGGTGGCACACCTGATACTACAGTGAAATCATATTGGGGTGGAGATATACAATGGTTTACTCCAAGTGAAATCGGTAAAAATAAATATGTAGACTTTAGCAAAAGAACTATTACAAGAGATGGTTTAGATAATTCAAGTGCAAAGCTATTACCATTACACACTATATTATTAAGTTCTCGTGCCACGGTAGGAGAATGTTCTATTGCATCAAATGAATGTACTACAAATCAAGGTTTTCAATCTCTTATTGCGAAACAATGTAATATTGATTTTCTATACTACTTGATTCAAACTAAGAAAAAAGATTTGATTAGAAATGCTTGTGGATCAACATTCTTAGAAATCTCAGCAAATGAAATTCGCAAGATTAAAGTTGCTGTTCCTGTACAAAACGAACAGAAACAAATTGCGAAGCTCTTATCTTTAATTGATGAGCGTATCGCTACCCAAAACAAAATCATTGAGAAACTGCAGTCCTTAATCAAAGGACTTGCAGCACAACTTACACAGTCAGGAACTCCCAATATACGCTTGTGTGATTGCCTTGAATGCCATTCATCCACATTGCAAGAAAATTGCGTATCTGTGACTGGCTCATATCCTGTATATGGTGCAACTGGACTTATTGGCTATACCAACAACTATGCTTATAATGGCGAATCAATTTTAATAGTCAAAGATGGTTCCGGTGTTGGTTCTTTGTCGTATGTTAATGACCATTTTTCTGTAATTGGAACACTCAACTATCTAACAGCCAAAGAAAACTACTCAATTCTTTACCTGTATTATGCACTTATGGCGTTCAATTTCACTCCATATATAACAGGAATGGCTATCCCTCACATCTACTTCAAAGATTATGGGAAGGCAAAATTATTCTATCCATCCATTGAAAAGCGAATAAGGATTGCATCATTGCTACATAACATCGAGCAAAAGTTAGTTGTGGAACAAAACCTTGTTATATCACTAAGCGCACAAAAATCTTACCTGCTGCGTATGTTGTTTATATAAATATCATGTGCAATAGATATTGTTTCTGTAAATTCAAGAACCTTAAAAGTTCCTGTTCTATAGACAGTTTTTCCTCTATTGAGGATGTTAAGTTTGTTATATTCTTTTGTTGTGCCATAGATGGTAAAGGACATTTGATATGATTGATGTCCTTAAGATATGCAGTTTTCATTGTTCCCTCTGTAATAATTCTGCTTATTTCTTTTGAGAAGTAAGAAGAAGACATCAGCAAATACAAATACTCTACATTGATATTTGTGTTCGGAACAATGCCCAATATACCTTGCTTGGTACAAACTGGATATTCATTTATAGATATTGCACCTATGGTAGCACCATTGGAGTATATAACAGACTTTGATGGAATAAGCCATGCTGATGATTTTTGCATACCCAGTTCTGTTATAAAGTCTTTATTATTTGTCAGATATTTACAAGACAAGTCTTCAATCTTAATAAATGGAATTGTGCCTTCTGTATAATATTCAACTACCGATGTCGTCGGAGTGCCACCTTCACCAGCTTTAATATAGAAAGAAGAAAACGGATAAAGTTTTCCTTTCAAAAGAACTGTCATCAATTCGTCAACAAGTCCTTTGATTAAGGATTGAAGTTTCTCAATGATTTTGTTTTGGGTGTCAATACGATCATCAAGAAGTGATAATAATTTGGCTATTTTTTGTTGTTCGGGTAAAGTTGGATTGTAGGTTTTAATTGCTTTTAAATGTTCTCCGTATAGATGAACAATAGATACACCCTGCGCTACTCTTGCAATATCATATTTACGCTTACCATTCAACTGATAACTCATAAATGCACCATCGTATTGATGCAAGCTAATGACATTCAAATCACCTCCAAATAGAATATTATCAAATGGGACACATCGTGCAGTGGCAATATCAACGGCAGTTTCACCAGAGCAAGGAATGATTACATCATTAGCTTTACTCCTTTTAAGTTTAGAACCGTTAATATCAGTCTTACTTTCAACTTGCTTGATGATTTCGGATTTGTACTTAGTATATAATTCACCATATAGGATACATGGCTCGCCATCCTCAGAAAGTTGTTCTTTGGATATTCCAATTCCTTTTGACAAAGTAGCAATATTATCTAATTGCTCTGCTTTCCACTCCTCCGTAAACTCTGGAAATCTCAAAGGGGGAACATTACCTATTATATTTCTCTAATTATTAGAACCAATTAAATTCAAAATTATGATTCAGAAGACAATTAGAGAAATTTCGGACGCATGGCGAGAGAACAAGCGACCGTATGTGAAACAATCGACATTGGCAGCCTACATGTTGATTCTTGAAAATCACATTTTGCCAAAGTTTGGTGAGAGTAACGAACTTCATGAAAATGATGTACAAGGCTTTGTGCTTGAAAAGTTGGAAGGCGGATTGAGCGTGAAATCTGTTAAGGACATTCTTATTGTCCTAAAGATGGTTATGAAATTCGGGGTGAAAAACGAATGGATGAACTATTACGAATGGGATATTAAGTACCCAACAGACGTTGCTGGTAAAAAGTTGGAGGTCTTGTCCGTGGCAAATCATAAAAAGATTCTGAACTATATTCAGAGCCACTTTTCCTTTCCGGGACTTGGTATCTATATCAGCCTTAGTACCGGTCTGCGTATAGGGGAGATCTGTGCTTTGAAATGGAGCGACATCAATGTATATGACGGGATTCTAACCGTTAACCGGACGATAGAACGCATCTATATCATAGAAGGAGAGAGAAAACATACAGAGCTGGTCATCAACACGCCAAAGACAAAAAACTCTTGCCGTGAAATCCCGATAAACAAAGAATTGCTTACTATGTTAAAGCCTTTGAAAAAAGTAATTAATGACGATTATTACATTCTTACTAATGATGAGCGTCCGACAGAGCCACGCACATATCGCAACTACTATAAAAGGCTTATGGAGAAACTTGATATTCCCAAGCTGAAGTATCATGGACTCCGTCACAGTTTCGCGACTCGCTGTATAGAAGTCGGTTGTGACTATAAAACAGTCAGCGTATTATTAGGGCATTCCAACATTTCAACTACTTTGGATTTATATGTTCATCCCAATATGGAGCAGAAAAAGCGTTGCATTACCAAGGTTTTCAAGTCACTGGGTAAATAAAGTTATGTATAGAGCGAGGGAATTAATGCTGTAATTTCTTCGCTCACAATTGTTTTGTGGTTCAGAATTATGTTGTATATTTGAATGTTATTAAAAATATTACTTATGAGAAAGGGTTTGATATTCTTCTTGGGAATTGTTACTGGGTGTGTATTAACAATTGCAGTACTTTTTGTTATAGGTATTACCAATTCAAATGCTAACGAATCGGATATTACGATTGCCGAGCAACAGACGGTATTTACTACCGCAACAAAATTTGAAGTTTTTCAGGTTCTTGGGGATGGTGC
>ULVU01007704.1_pt1 | contig 10785 bp, 8 predicted proteins | sample 1959731 | NCBI WGS metagenome assembly ULVU01 (sample SAMEA4835794, study PRJEB28245) | human gut metagenome | biome: gut microbiome; material: fecal sample | place: Denmark | collected 2008 | reverse complement strand
CGGTAATTCCGGCTCTGCCATTTTGCAGAATATTCCAGATAATCCTTTCTTCTACGCTCATCTGCGATTGTCAGCGCATATCTTACTAAAGTATCTGCAAGGGATTTTGCAAGTTCCATTGTTTTCAGTCCGCCAATATCTGGAATCCACCGTGTTCCGTCATACACATACCACTTTTTTCTTTCTGGCACATACCTTGCGATGTCTTTATACACATCCGCAAATAATCTGCCCGATCCGTTGTCATTCCACGGATATCTTCGATTATCAGATACGTTCCATTCCACCAGTTTCTGCAGCATATCATCAAAATCACTCTCTGCTGATGTTGTTGCATAAGGTCTGTAAAACTCCACCGCCTGTGCCACCGCTTTTTCTAGTGTTAGTGCGCCATAGGTCGAGCCACTCTGCACACGATCCCATTTACTACGCATCAATCCTGATTTTCTGAACAGTCTGTCCATCTGTTCCACGTCACCACCGCACCAAAATGCAAGGATGCTTGCAAGCGACATATCCGCATCACTATGGGATTTGCCTTCAGGAATTTCTCCATTCCACAAGGATTTGAACTTTCTGCCCTGTCTGGAATCAGATGCCAAGCGAACTACTGAATCATCGGACAAATAACTGCCGGGAATATCCTGTTCTCTGTCCTTTTCCTTTGGAATTGGACGGAGCATATAAGTTTCCAGTATGATTCCAAGTTGACCGCTTCGTTCCTCCACACCACAGTTTCGGATTGCATTTCCTGTCAGAGTACAGAATTTCTTCGTTACGCCTGCTGCATAGATTTCCAATCCAATTTTGGAATTATTAATATAATATCTGCTCCTATCATAAAACAGGGAAGATGCCTTACATACAATGCGGACACCTGTGCCAGATGGACTGATTTCTGTATAGGAATCCATTTTCTCTATAATGTCTTCAGCCATCCGAGTCAGCTTTCCGCCACATACACAGTGGTCAATATCCACCATGCAGAAATCATCGAACGCACCCATACCGATTCCGTCATAGTCATCCATTGCATTAACTGCCATCCGAAAATCTGAAAAAGTGTTTTTATCGGCACTGCTCGCTTTTTTCCCATTAATTTGATATGGAACTTTCGTTATACGTCCATTTCTTTCTTCGTATTTCCACAAACAAAACCATCCATCTTTTTTCAGTTCTTCTGGAAGCTTTTCGTACATCCTGTACTCCTCCTTTCCCGCTTATTTCTTGACGCATCATTTTTCAGTGGCTCTTGCTGATAACCACACTTTAAATTCAGAAACTGGAATCAATACCCTCTTGCCGACACGGACGATTGGAAAACCATCTTCTCTGGTCAAGGCATATGCTTTACTCAAGCTTATTCCCATCTGCATTGCCATCTCCTGAACGCTCATCGTGACCTTATCCATAGCCATCCTCCTCTCTGCGATTCAAATATGAATTGCTCTTGTTTTCTATCACAGTATACTTTATAATATTACCAAAGACTATTTTCTATTGGTAAGATTTCATGCTAAAAATAGGTTCTATCGGTAAGAATGGAGGTAGAATATGAACGAAGATTTCAGTTTGGGAAAAATGAATGCGGATGCAAGACTGACTGCAACCTTCAAATACTATGAAAAAAAGGAACAAGATGGGAAAATCATGATAACCGCCTATCTGGGAGAAGGGGATGTTCCAAAACTCAAGCGTGGATATGGCCTAGATGGTAATGAACTGTGGCTTTCATTGAATAACCTGTATCAAAACATTTGTGGAAAAGATGATAATTCTGCTGCCGATGACATCATTTCATGGTGTCAGCACTATGCACATCCATACTATGCTTCTCAGGGCATTGAAGAATATAAATGGGATATTGAAAAGGATACGGAATACTGGGATTTTTCCACGAATATTCTTGGTAACTTTACTTTTGATGTTCGCACTATGCGAAAAGATCTCGAAACCCTTTATCGGGATACGCTTGTAATTCTAATGTTCAAAAAATGTCTGGAACGCCTTGATGTTTCCAATGACCTTGCACAGATTACATGGACAAATGAATTTGTAGATTTTAATTCTTTTCCAACACAGACACATCTTAGCAAAATATCTTCTTATTTAAATAAAATGAATGGAGTGACTATGAAACTTGGATTAGATGAGAACGGAGAATTGAAGGTCATGCCAGACTTTCACTCTGTCTTTGATGCTGCCCGATTCGCCCTGTCGCAATATGTATCCATCCCTATGGATTATCCAATTGCTTATGCAGAACGAGTGGGCATAGCCACCTGTGAATGTTGTGGCAGACTGTTTATTAAAAACGGTAACCGCCAAAAATACTGCGATAATCCAGAATGTAAGAAAGAACGAAACCGTAGAAAATCCCGCACTTCTTACCACAGAAAAATACAGGAAGAAAATGATAACCGTTGGGCGTGATCCCGACTGTTTTCACACTAGGGGCAGGATGTGGCAAGTAATATAGGTTATTTTCTATATAGGCTCTATAAGAATAACCTAAATCATCTGCCACAAGTTGCCCCAACTGTTTTTTATAGAAAAAGGGCATCGGTTCTCACCGACACCCCGTGTAATTTTTTATCTTTATTCTCCGTAACGAAATGCTGAATTTCCAGTCAGATTTCTAAGCAGAATCTTTCTCGCTGTCTTATATTCTTTTCCGATAAAGCCAAGTCTGAGCAAGAAACAGCGGAAAGCATATTTGTCATTGTCCGTTTCGGTTGGCTTTGATGATACCCTTTTTGCATCTCTTGCCATATCACATAGCCTTGATATAAATTGCGTATATGCTGCAACCTCTTCTCCATCCGCTGTGTATGGAAACCATGTAAAATTTATTTTTTCCTCCATGATTTCAATTTCTGTGCTATCCATTCGGAATGCATGTTGGAGGAGTGTCTGCTTATTTGCTATGATTTTCTGTAAATTTTCCAAAGCCGTATCGGTAAGGCTTTCTCTCGGTATTGCTACAGTCAGCTTTTCGTGTTGCATTGGCACTGTTTTCGTTAATTCTGCATCATCCTGAAACCCTCGTTTCCGTAACTGCTGAAGCAGTTCTTCCACCGTTTCTTCCATTGTTCCCTCTGGAATATGTAACACGCCCTCTTTGTCCAGTCGGTATCCTGCAATGTTGTATGCGCAACTTGGTACCCGTTCATAATGTGGTGCTACTCCAAGTGTATCACCAATCTCCTGTGCCAGCTTCGGTCTCTGTTTCAATTCCAATGTAAATCTGATTTCATTCTTCATAATATGTACCCACTTTCTTTTTTCGATAGTACATATATCACTCTGGCGGCGCAGAATAGCAAGACATTTCTGATTATATTACTGCCAAAATGTGCGCATAAAATTTGTGTTTTTTATGCTGTTTTTTACACGATTTTTCTACCTATTTCAGTACTATCCGGCAAAACAAAATCAGCTAATACAACGATATTGTGCGGATGTTTCCATATAATTTAAATTTAATGGGTATCCCCCCTGTTTAATTCTGCGAAAATTCGCACGAAAGGGGGCGCCGGTCTTCAAGAAGAAAGTTTGTAGAGATTTCAATCCCCCCTCCCATAGAAAAAAGCCACAGCGGATTACTTTCCATGTGGCTCAATTCATTTATGATTGCTTTCCGTATGGAGTTTTTTCTTCTGCTACCATCGACAGCGTTTCCTGACCATTCAAATCATATACCACTGTTTTATGCTCTGGCTCTGTAAAGGTAGACGAACCTCCGATGCCAAAATACTTTTCAAAGAAGGTTTTCAGCTTTTCAATAACTCCCTGTTTTTTTCTAGTTCTTCCACCACCAAAGCGGGATATAGGTGGCATAAGTTTATCTATGTCAGTTCCAACCGTTCTAATTTCGCCGTCCCGAAACGCATTTTCTATGAACTTTCGGGTATCCTCTGGCTTTAACTTTTCTTCCTTAATGATAACATCAAGGTCATGATCACGCTGTGCCACCACAAATTCATGCCACTCATTCATGACATCATCCACATCATTGATTCCTGCAATAAAAGTTTCAATGAGCTGTTTCTTACTGCGCAACTCTGGACTCGCATCAATCGCCTTATTGATGGTTATCAGCACTTCCTTGTCTTCGCAGTGTGTATCATGATACTTCTTTACAAGCATGAGGATATAATCAATATTAATTTCTATCTGCCGGATCAGTTCAATTTCAAATACCACATCATCTGTAATATCTGTACTTTCCTGACGCTTGCGTTTCCACTCATCACGCAAATCCTGATAACGACCGAGGTAATCCTGTAAATCACGCTCAGAAATCAGCTCATTGCCCTTGAACTCATCAAAAGAAAGTAAAAGATTTCTCATACGGAGAATTGCACCAAACAGAGCAATAAAGTCCTTTTGATTTTGTTCTCCGATAATCTGTGGTTCTGATAACGGAAATTTATGATTCAAGTCCTCCATCATATCCACATAACCCGGCATCGGTTTACCATCTACAGACTCATATCCATAATAATAATCTTTAAAACTCTGTAGCAGTACAATGCCTCCGGCATTCTTATCCCCAAACAGGGAAATGGCACTATCTACACGCTTTTGCAGATTTCGGAAACACACAATATTTCCAAAGGTCTTAATAGAATTCAGAATACGGTTGGTACGAGAAAATGCCTGTATCAGTCCGTGCATTTTCAGATTTTTATCTACCCATAGCGTATTCATGGTTGTGGCATCAAAACCTGTAAGGAACATATTTACTACAATCAAGATATCCAATTCCTTATTTTTCATGCGAAGCGACACATCTTTATAATAATTCTGGAATTTATCACTTGAGGTATCGTAATTCGTATGGAACATTTCATTATAATCCTTAATGGCTTCTTCCAGAAATTCTCTGGACGGCTGATCAAGTGCAGCGGTATCTTCAGAATTTTCTTCATCCAGAATACCATCGGATTCTTCTTCGTTTGCACCATAACTGAAAATGGTTGCGACACGCAATTTCTTGGTCGGATCTGCTGCCATTTGCTTTTTGAATTCCTGATAATATAATTTTGCCATCGGAACACTCGATACCGCAAAAATAGAATTAAAACCACTAATACGCTGTTTCTGCTTGATTTCCTCTACCTCATCCCGCTTGGCAGAAGCTACCTCTGAAATATTAGTAAGCGCATTATATATGTATGTTTTATCCCCACGATACGTCTTCTGATCAAAATGTTCCAGTATGTACTGTGTCACAATGCGAATACGCTCAGGAGCCATCATAACCTTTTCACGGTTAATGTCCCAGACCATCTCATCTGTGATTTCTTCCTCCACATCCATCGTTTTAATATAATCAACCCGGAATGGAAGAACATTTTTATCGTTAATAGCATCCACAATCGTATAACTGTGAAGCTGATCTCCAAAGGTCTGACCTGTAGTAAAGAATTCTGGATTCTTGGCTCTGCCAGAATTAACAGAGAAGATTGGTGTTCCTGTAAATCCAAACAGATGATATTTCTTAAAATTTTTTACAATAGCAGTGTGCATATCCCCAAACTGGCTGCGATGGCACTCGTCAAAAATAATAACGATATGTTTCAGATAAACTTCATGTCCCGGATTCTTTTTTATAAAGGTAGCCAGTTTCTGAATTGTGGTAATGATGATATGCGCATCTGGGTCTTCCAACTGCCGTTTTAATATGGTAGTCGATGTATTGCTATTGGCTGCACCCTTTTCAAAACGGTCATATTCTTTCATAGTCTGGTAATCCAGATCTTTACGGTCAACCACAAACAGTACCTTATCAATATACGGCAGCTTCGATGCCAGTCTTGCCGTTTTAAATGAAGTCAATGTCTTGCCAGAACCTGTGGTATGCCAGATATAACCACCACCCTCGACACTGCCGTACTTCTTATAATTATTGGCAATTTCGATACGATTGAGAATTCGCTCCGTAGCTGTAATCTGATACGGACGCATGACCATCAGCATATCTTCCGATGTAAAAATACAATACTTCGTAAGAATATTCAGAATCGTATGCTTTGCGAAGAAAGTCTTTGTAAAGTCAATCAAATCTGGAATCACACGGTTATTGGCATCTGCCCAGAAGCAGGTAAACTCAAAGCTGTTACTGGTCTTAGTCTTACTTGTTCCCCGCTTCTCATGTTCCTTTTCTGCATTCCGTCTAGTGCTGTTGGAATAATACTTTGTGTTTGTCCCATTGGATATAACAAAAATCTGGATATACTCATACAGTCCGCACCCCGCCCAAAAAGAATCCCTCTGGTAACGGTTGATCTGGTTGAATGCCTCACGGATGGCAACACCTCTACGCTTCAGCTCAATATGCACAAGCGGCAGACCATTGACTAATACTGTAACATCATAGCGGTTATCATGCTTTGCACCGTTCTCTGTACCAATCACACAGCCCAGGCTGCCCCCTCTGCTGCCTGGGGCAGCATTCACCTTGTATTGATTGATGACCTGCAACCTGTTATTATGAATGTTCTTTTTATCTATAAGCGTAATGTTCTTGGAAGAACCATCATCACGAGTCAGAACTTGGACATTATCCTCCTGTATCTTACGAGTCTTTTCCACAATATGTTCATTGGGATTCGCAACAGCATTTTTGAAAAAAGCATCCCACTCTGTGTCTGAAAACTGATAATTATTCAGTTCCTCTAATTTTTTACGGAGATTGGAAATCAGATCTTTCTCCGTGTGAATAGGCAGATACTCATATCCCTGTTCGCAGAGCAGACGGATAAATTCCTGTTCCAGTTCTGCTTCGCTCTGATAACTGTCAGAACGTTTTTTCACTGGCTCATATTCTGTGACAACGGTGTTCTCCGATGTCTCCGCTACAATATTAAAGTATGGCACATCCTCGCCTCCTTACTTTGGTAATTCTTTAAAAGATAACAGCTTATCCCTGTAATATTCATATTGCTTCTGACGTGCTTCGATTTCTGCCGGAAGTCCTGTAGACAGGTCATTGCAAAGAATGTCAAAACGATCGAGAATTTCTGTGATTTTTTTCTGCTCCTTGACCGTTGGAATAACAATTAAAATATTTAAAATATCTGCTTTCCGTAAATTTGTTTGATCTGCTCCGTTATCATATCTTAACAACTGTGGATTGCGGCTTAATATATAATACAAATATTTTGTAGTAACCAAATCTGGTCTGCTAACTGTAAATGCTCCAATTCTCTGATTAAGAGTATATTTATCGTCTTCATCAACCAAATAACATTTCGCCAACGCACGACCATTTGGTAAATCACTCATAACCATCAGAATATCATTCACATATAATGGACAAATCTGTTCATCCGCATATTTTTTCACTTGTCCATCAGTAGAAATAAACTTAGAATTTACAACAATATATTTTCCATCAGATACAATATTTTTTTCATGTCCTTTTCCATTTCTGAAATTAACAATATAATCAAGACTAACGGTTGCATATCCAAACACATACTGAATAAGCTTAATTGCGCTCAGCTCTGTCTGTCTGTCTGTCTGTCTGTCTGTCTGTCTGTCTGTCATAAGCGTGCTACCTGTTTCAGCAAATGTCAAGAGCAAATCGCGATAATATTCATATTGCTTCTGGCGTGCTTCAATTTCGGCTGGCAAGCCAATATTCAGGTCAGTGCAGATGGATTCAAAATTATCAAGAACATTAACAAGCCTTTTCTGTACATCCAATGCCGGAACAGGAACAGGGAATTGATTTAGCATCGGTCTTCGAATAGATGCCACAGACCCCTGAAACATAGTTTTCTGTATATATGGCAAAAATGCCGATCTCATATAGTGAAAATAATACCTCGGTAATACATCTGGAGTATTTATATGAATTCGGTATGCTCTTTGATGCAAAGCATATTTTCCTTCAACATAATGAAATATCTTTCCTACACCGACCCCATCGCCAGCAGTAATAATGGCAGTTTCATCATATTCATATTCATTTTTTCGCAACGGTTCCTGTGAGCGGACATAAAAAGGATATTTACCTTCTTCAACTCCTTCATTAGTGTTACTACTACCAGTACCAATATCAGCAATATCAGCTAATGGAACAATTTTAACATTGTTATCAAATGTCAGCAGTTTATTACGATAAAATTCATACTGTTTCTTCCGAGCTGTAAGCTCGGCTGTAAGCTCGGCTGTAAGTAACGTGAAAGAGTCCAAAATATGGACTATTTCACGTTGTACCTCCAGAGGAGGTACAGGGAGCAACAATCTGGAAAATAATGCCTGTGTCAAATGGCTAATTGTCGAACCTGTTTTCTGTTGTTCAACCACTTTCTGAAAATGCCCAGATAACAAAAAATACATTATGTACCGTGGCAACAATGAATCATCTTTAGGTCTGACAACAAAAACTCCTCCATTCAAAGTAGCTGGCATTGGCAAATTATTCACTTGCGCAACTTTTCCTAATGTTCCATCCTTTGTTATTAAAACATCTCCATCTTTTATTTGTATTTTAGGATCTTGTACATATCTATCCTTACTAACATATACACAGCTCTTATAATTCACTTCATTCGATGGTGTAAAATCAGTCCCTGTGACAAGCATATAATCACCTGACATTTTATATTCGGCCTTTGTAAGCCTTTGCCAGCCTATCCTTGCATGAAGAGTACAAGTCTCATCAAAACGTTTATATATAACTCCATCAGGACACAATTCTGCAATTAACTCATCTAATCTGCTCATGCGTCCACCTCGATTTCTGCGATGATCTTATCAATCTCATCACGGAGCACCTGCTCACGGGCAACAATTTCCTTAATTTCTGCATTCAGCTTCACAATATCAATTTTCTCTCTAGTATCTTCGCCTTCAACATACGTAGACACAGACAAATTATAATCATTTCCGGATACTTCCTCATAACTCGCCAGATGTGCAAAATGCTTCACTTCTTCCCGTTTTGCGAATACATCGACAATACGGTCAATGTTTTCTGGTGTCAGTTTGTTATTGTTGGTAACCTTCACGCACTCGCTTGTAGCATCAATAAACAGCGTCTTATTATCTGCCTTGTTCTTTTTCATCACCATAATGCAAGTTGCAATCGAAGTGCCAAAGAACAGATTACTCGGCAACTGAATAATACAGTCCACATAGTTATTGTCCACAAGATATTTACGGATTTTCTGCTCTGCACCACCACGATACATAATTCCCGGAAAGCATACAATGGCAGCAGTTCCATTAGATGCAAGCCATGACAGACTGTGCATGATAAATGCCATGTCAGCCTTACTTTTCGGTGCAAGCACTCCGGCAGGAGAAAATCTTGGGTCATTAATCAACAATGGATTATCTGTTCCCGCCCATTTTATAGAATATGGTGGATTAGATACTATTAATTCAAACGGTTCATCGTCCCAGTGCTGTGGTGCAAGCAATGTATCTTCACAGGCAATATTGAATTTATCGAATCCGACATCATGCAAAAACATATTGATACGACACAAGTTGTAGGTTGTGATATTGATTTCCTGACCGTAAAATCCATTACGGATAGCATCCTTGCCAAGAATTTTCTCGGCTTTCAAAAGTAATGAACCAGAGCCGCAAGCCGGATCATATACTTTATTGATTTCTGTTTTTCCTACAGTACCAAGTCGTGTGAGTAATTCGGACACATCTGCCGGAGTAAAGAATTCTCCACCAGATTTTCCAGCGTTCGATGCGTACATGGTCATAAGGTACTCATATGCATCACCAAAGGCATCAATGGAATGGTCTTTCACATCTCCCAGATTCATTTCACCCACGCCATTCAAAAGTTTTACGAGTTTTTCATTACGTTTTGCAACTGTAGCACCTAATTTATTACTGTTTACATCATAATCATCGAATAATCCGGCAAAATCGCTTTCCGACTCGCTTCCTTGTGCAGATTCCTCTATATGTCGGAACACACGCTCCAATGTTTCATTTAAATTTTCATCATTCGCAGCATCCGCACGTACATTGCAGAACAGCTCACTCGGCAGAATGAAGAATCCTTTTTCTTCTACCAATCCTTCTCTTGCTTCTTCTGCATCCTCATCTGATATTTTTGCAAAATCAAATCCTATGTTACCTGCATCAGCCTCACCACTGTTTATATAATTGCACAAGTTCTCGGAAATATAACGATAGAACATTGTGCCAAGAACATAATTTTTAAAGTCCCAACCATCGACTGCTCCACGCAGCTCATCTGCAATCGCCCATATTGCACGGTGCAATTCATCACGTTCCTGTTCCTTTTTGGTATCAACCATTCTCTTTTCCTCCGTTATCCTCTGGTATAAATTCCAGAATATCGTCAACGCCACAGTTTAAAACCTGACATATACTCTCCACACTTTCGAGGGAAATATACCCATTACGTTTCAATCGTGTGATGATATTTGCGGAAAAGCCAGCTTCCTGCTGTAACTGTGCATTTGTCATATCTTTTTCTATCAGTAAATGGAATAATTTTTTGTAACTGACTGCCATGTCATCCCTCCATTAATTCTTAACAGATATAAGTAAAGTATATCACGAAAAAGTGAATTTTTCAATCTGTGCAAAAAGAAATCACTCCGTCTTAAAACCCAGAAACGAAGTGATTACACACAATTTTCTATATTTTCGGTTCTAAAACCTCATTCGTAGCAATATCGTAGTATCGTGCCTTTTTATATGCCGTGATTTGCCCCAATACCGCCCCACGTTGCGGAAATATGCAATCTACACGTTTATCCTGCCGTGGCA
>ULVU01023532.1_pt1 | contig 11032 bp, 10 predicted proteins | sample 1959731 | NCBI WGS metagenome assembly ULVU01 (sample SAMEA4835794, study PRJEB28245) | human gut metagenome | biome: gut microbiome; material: fecal sample | place: Denmark | collected 2008 | reverse complement strand
GAAAGCATTTCATCTGGTATATGATACGTTTTGAGCAATCGAAATGCCATCTGGTATGTGTCCGCTCCCATACCATCGCTACCGAAGAAAATCGCTGATACCTGTTTTTTCTTTAAGACAAAAAAAGTGCTTGCCGTATCTTCCGGTAACTCACCCAGATCTTTTTGCTCAACAAAATCCTCTGTATACAATGAACTCTGTTTAGTTTTATAATACTTTTTCTTATAAATATGCTGATCAAAAAATGTTGCCCGATTTGCTAAAGTCGGATCTGCTTTCAACTCTGTCGTATATTTGTAAATATATTCCTCATGAAAAAAGATGATTTCCAGCTTGATTCCCTCATAGGAATAGTGCTTATTCTCCAGGCTAAATTTACCCAGAATATCATAGCAGCAGTCCAGCAATTCCAGAGCAGTTGTTTTACCGGAAGCATTTTTTCCGACAAACGCTCCAATGCTATACACATACAAGCCCTCAGTAATTTCCTGAAGCTCATACTCCTTGTCTTCAGTCGTCTTCTTCGACTTAGCGACCAAATCAATAACCGTATCATCCTGGCAATTCTTAAAGTGACTCGCCTTGACACGCAGTAGCTTCATCTGAAACACCTCCAAGCTTAGTATACCTCATCGTTCAATTTTAATCAAGATTTTTGTTTAAGCTTTAGTATCTTCTTGCTTTACGGCGATATTGTTACGTTTTCTTCGAATTCTTTCTTTTTCTCTAAGTTTTCTACTTCTGCCAGCTTCGGGCCGAAATACTCAGCAATATTTCATCTTTTTCTCAATACCTTCGTTCCCTTTGATGACTTATCTAAGTTAGCTACTGTAATTCGTTCACTCATAAGGAATCTATCATCTACGGTGTCTTCAACGGATCTCGCTGGCTCGCATAGACTCCTGCATAAAACCAATAAAACGCCTAGTAGATAGGGTTGGATTAGGGAGGCAGGCAAGACCTATACTAAGATTTTGTGGAGGATCCAAAGGGAGAATTTTAATATCATCTCGTTTAATTGCTAGAGTTTCATTAATTACAGTAAAACCAAGACCAGCAGCAACCATTTCATGAGCGGCATAACGATCAGATGTGGTAAATCTTGTGTTTGGCTTAATTCCAGCTCCCTTAAGCAAGCGTGAAGAATCACTGTCACGGTTTGGATAAATATCAATGTATGGTTCTTCTTTCAAAATGGACAGCGAGACTCTATCCTTATCGGCGTATGCAGAATTGGCAGAAACCACCGCAACCATTTCTTCTTGCTGCAGAATAAACCATAGCATATCCGGAGTAGGTTTGCTAACAACACAGATATCCATTTTGCGTTCTTCGACAGCATGGCATAGTTCGTCATTATAACCCCATAGCATTTTGATGTTGATGCGAGGGTACTGCTGAACAAACCGAACGATTTGCTTTGTGAGTAATGGATAGCTGGAGGAATATGCTGTACCAATGGTTAGCGTACCAATTTGGAGCCCATTGATATTAGCAATCCGCTGTGTGATCTGTTCTTCGTCATGCAATAAGGTGCGAATATCATTTAACAATAACTCACATTCATCTGTTGGTCCAACGCCGCGATTGTTTCGTACCAACAGAGGAAAGCCAACTTCTTGTTCCAGATTCGCAATCATACGGCTTATTCCCGAAATCGTGTAATTGGATTGTGCGGCAGCTGCAGAAATACTGCCAGAGTCCAATACTTTAAGAAGTAGTGACCACTTTTGTGTATCCATTTGGACCTCTGCTTTGACATTTTTGCAAAGCGGCTTGTATAATTTGTCGCTTTACGAAAAGTATACAATATGGTTAAATAGTTGTCAAGGAACTCGTTTAGTATTTTATAATCATTATTGATTATTCGCTGACGAGTTTTCAGCAGGAAATAGAGCCTTTTTTGCCGGCTAAAGGTTTTATGGATGGTGTGTATCTGCTGAAGATAGAAAGAGAGAATGGATGGAAACGTTCTTTACGCCTGAGAATTTTTTGCAAACGTGAAGGACAAAAGAATTTTCACAAATAAGGAGGCTTACTATGAACAGTATGGTTATCTGCCTAATTATTTTTGCGGTTATGATTATTCTATTCTTTAACCGCAAGATACCAATGGCATTTACCAGTATGGGTGTTATTGTTGCTTTGTATGTCGCAGGTTGTGTGGATAAGGCCACCGTGTTTGCCGGATTCGGCAACAACAACGTTTTGACGATGGCTGGTATGTTTATTGTTGCTGCGGGACTTTCTCGCACGCAGATGGTCAATAATATTACCAAGCTTTTGTATCGTGTGAACAATGGGTCCTTCACGCGAGTATTGGCGTCTTACATTTTGGTTATCTTCCTGCTCGGTCAGTTTGTCCCCAGCCTGCCAGCTATGTTTGCTATGGTTTATCCTCTGGTTATCAGCATGTGCAAACAGTTGAAGTGCAGCCCCTCTAAGATGATGTATCCGATTGCTGTTACGGTAGTCTCTACTTCCTTTGTTATTGAGCCCATTGGTCCTTATGCTGCATGGTTCGTTACGCAGAATGGCTATCTGGAATCCTATGGCTGGACCGGATCTCTTCTCAGCATGTGGAGTGAGACCATGGTTTTTCTGCCGACCGCGCTGGTTACTTTGCTGTTGACAATCTTCGTCTTGCCGAAGCTCATGCCAGATCAGCCTGAAACTGAAACGGTCGCTATCACAGGACCGGATATCACAAACAATGAGGCTCTTTCTCCGGTCCGTGAATTTCTCGGTTATGGTATCTTTATTGCTACCGTTATCGGACTGATGCTTGGCCTGCCTTCTTGGGCAGTTACGATGGCCGGTGCAACCGCTGTTGTCTTGTCCGGTGTTTTGGATGAGCAGACCGCACTGATTCGTATGAATATGAGCATGGTTCTGCTGTATGCAGGTGTCACGGTTATGGGCGAGGCTTTGGGCAACACCGGTGCTGCTCAGTTGTTAGGAGATCTCGCTGCAGGTGCTCTTTCTGGTGTTCACAATGGTTATATCATTGGCGCAGTATTCTACCTGGTATCTTTCCTGATGACATCTTTCCTATACAACAGAGCAACGACTACTGTTTTAATTCCCATTTTGATTATTTCTTGCAGCTCGATTGGCTGTGATCCTCGTGGTCCCGTTATCCTTTGCTCTCTGGCATCCATGTCTTCGCTGATCACTCCGATGCCTAACCCCGTAGTACCCATGGCTATGCAGGCTGGTGGCTATACACAGAAGACAATTCTACGTGTAGGCATAATTCCAGCAATTGTTCGAGGAATTGTTGGCGTTGCGATTGCTATGACGATCTTCCCAGCTTTCGGCTAATGTTACAACAAAGCTAAAAAATGAAGTACGCGCTAGAACGCTTGACTATTGACGAAGGAGACTTTCTATGAAAAGGTTTGATGGTAAAGTTGTTGTCATTACGGGCGGTGGCTCTGGAATGGGCAAAATTTCTTGTACGCTCTTTGCTCAAGAAGGTGCATCGGTTTGTGTTGTTGACATCAATGAAAAAACAGCAAAGGCAACTGCGGACGAAATTATTGCCGCAGGCGGAAAGGCAAAAGCCTATGCAATAGACATTACCAATGAGGCAGCTGTGGAGGCCTTGTTTGATGATGCTGTTGCCACATTCGGACGACTCGATGTGTATTTTACAATTGCAGGCATCAGCCCGGTCGGTACTGCAGTAACGACTTCTTATGAAGATTATAAAAAGGTCGTTGCACTGGACATGGATAGCGTCTTTTTAGGCAGTAAGTATTGCATCCCGCATATGATCAAAACAGGTGGTGGTGTAATACTTAATCTGGTTGGAACTTATGGCATTCGCCCAACACCGAATAAGTTGAGTTACTCGGCGGCAAAGGCCGGAGCACTTAGTATTACAAGATCTGTTGCAATTGACTTTGCACGTGATAATATTCGTTGCAATGCGATTTGCCCCGGATTTGTTAACACTCCGCTGAACAATGGCTTTGAGGGGGAAGCTCGTCAGAGATTCCTGAATACCTATCAGCCGGCACCTTTTGAGATTCAAGCAAAGGATATTGCCGAAACAGCGTTGTTCCTGGCAAGCGATGAAGCTCGTGCCATAACCGGACAGGCAATTGTTGTAGATGGTGGTACGGAAGCTTCCCTCTATCTGAACTACAAGCGACCTTCTGCCGACAAATAAACATATCAACCTGCAAAAGCGGCAGAAGAACATACGATGGAGTATGTCATCTTCTGCCGCATTTTGTTTTTTTAGTTAAGGAGTTCTTTATGGAATCGATTTTTATTCCTCGTTATTTTTGGAATGGGACGAACGATGAAGTATGCACAAACACAGCTGTTTTAGTACGTGACAATCGGATTGAACAGATCGATGAGCCTGAGAAACTGCGACTTGGCTATCCGAAAGCACAGGTTTTGGAAAGCAAAGATTGGTTGATGATGCCTGCCTTTGTAGACGCTCATGATCACGGCAGAGGCATGTCCCCCATATCCTTCCGTACCCCTGATCGGGCGCTGGAAATGTGGTTACAGGATTTAAATAAGCTCCCTGCTATCCCCCACTATCAAGCATGTTACTATGATGGGATGCGTCTTGTATCGTCTGGTGTTGGTATGGTATTGCATAGTCACAACCCTAACAGCTTTGCTAAAATTCGTGAAGAAATGGTGGCAGCCGAAAAGGGATATAAGGACGCAGGTATACGGAGCATTCTCTGTCCTTTGTATTTGGATCAGAACAAGCGCATTTATTATGACCGTGATAAATTCATTTCAGATTTGCCAGAGCCACTGCGCACAAACTTTGCGGCCGGTATTCATGACAAGATTATGAGCATGAATGAGTATTTCCAACTTGTCGAGGGTATCTGCGAAGATCTTGCAGATGATATCAAAGCAGGATGGACTGAGGTACAACTTCATCCGAACGGTGGTCAGTGGTGCAGTGATGAAGCCCTGCTTCAGATGAAGGAATATGCACTTGAACATGGTATGTACATTCATCTGCATCTACTGGAGACTCAGTATCAAGCAGAGTATGCAAAGCGTACATGGGGCAAGAGCTTTATTAAACATTATAAAGAAATCGGGTTTCTGGGCCCATGGGTATCCTTTGCACATGCCGTATGGCTGGATGAAGAAGATTTGCAGCTGATTGCTGAGAGCGGAGCGCATTTAATTACGAATCCATCTTCCAATTTACGTTTGCGCAGCGGAATTTTCAACATGCAGAGGGCGAATGAACTTGGTATTGACTGCGGTATTGGGTTAGATGGATGTGCATTTGATGACGATCAGGACTACCTAAGAGAGATTCGTGTTGCATGGCTCAATAATCTGCACAATGGTGTGGATGGCGAAGTGGATTACAAGGACGCTTTGAAAATGGCTACTTCGCGTGGAGCAAAGATTTCTGCTTGTGGTCTGTCCAGCGGCATCCTAGAACCAGGCGCTACGGCAGATTTTACAATGATCAGTGTCGATAGCATAGAAAAGCCTTACGCGGATCCGGGTATTGACCCGCTGGCACTGCTTGTACAGCGTGGTACCAGACAGAGTGTAGTCATGACCTGTGTTAACGGCAAAATCGCATGGCAGCAAAACGATGAGAGTAGAAAGAAAGAAAAAGATGCTGAAATCCAGATTTGCACGGCAATAAAAGAACTGCGCTCCAAGGATGATGGGAAGCGAGACAACAGCATCATTTTGCAGCATGTCCATGACTTTTATACGAAACGAAAGTGAGGAGACCCATGAAAGGAAAGGCAATCCGCAAAGGAGTATTTATCCCAGCCTTTTCATGTGTATTGATAGCAGGGGCTGTAGGGCTGATCAACAATCAGCTTTTGATTTCGTTCTTTAAGGGAGCATTTGAACTTGCTTATCAGAATTTGAGCTGGTTGTATCAGTGGATCGTATTGGCAATCGTAATCATTTGCGTGATTCTTACATTTAGCAAGGTTGGCAATATTCGCATAGGCGGACCTGATGCGAAGCCGAAATATGGCTTCTGGTCCTGGTTTGCAATGTCACTAACGGGAGGAATTGGAGCGAGCATTGTCTCGTCAAGCATTTCCCAACCCATTACTTTTTTACAAAGTATTTGGGGAGAACTGGATGGTTATGGCATTGAACCTGGCTCATCTGAAGCCGTACTGTTTGCATTGGGGCGATCTTTTCACGAATGGACAGTCTTTCCTTATGCGTTCTATGGAATATGCAGCATTTCTATTGCGTATTTGTGCTTTAACAAAAAACAGCCTGTTTCACTCTCTACATTGCTTGTGCCATTGTTTGGAGACAAGGTTAAAAAACGCGGAATTTCTTCTCTAATCGATGCAGTCAATATTTTGGCTCTGGCATTGGCTCTTGTAGGTACACTGGGCACATTTATCGGTCTTACCAGTGCTTGCGCAAAGTATGTGTACAATATTCAGCCGACGCACATATTGATGTTAACTGTTATGGGTGTGACCACAGTTTTATATCTTTTGTCTTCTCTGAGCGGTGTTGAAAAAGGCATTAAGTTTTTTGCAAATCTGAATTTCCGTTTTTATATGGTGCTGACCGCTATTGTATTGGTTCTGGGTGGTTCTGCTGCTTTTATTTTTAATACTTCTACTTCTGCGCTTGGTTATTGGTTGCAGAATCTTCCCCTGTGGAGTCTTGACACAGGAACATCTGGTGGTAGTGCTCTGTTGCAATGGTGGACAATCTACAACTGGACATTTTGGATGGCATTCGCCCCAGTGACAGGAGTTTTTCTTGCTCAACTGACTTATGGACATACCATTCGGGAATCGTTGATAGTAAACTGGTTGATGCCAAGTGTTTTCGCTACCATTTGGTTTTCGGTATTTGGTGGATGTGCGATTAACTGGCAGGTAAACGGAGTTTTGGATATAGCTTCTGTAATCAGCGAAAATGGCACATATGCTGGCATATGGGCATTCATTGGAAAGTTACCTTTTGCGCAAATACTGATCCCAATCACGCTTTTTATCATGCTGATTTCTTTCTCTACCAGTGCGGACAATAGTGTGTCTGCGATTTCCGCTCTTTGCACTCAAAACAGCAAAATTGGAGATGAGGCCCCCTCGATCCTAAAGATTCTGTGGGGTGTAGCAATCGGCGTATTAGCATATCTCTTGATGGCTTATGCTGCAGGCGCCAAAGGGAATGATGGTGTACGCTATATGGTAGTAGCAATTGGTTCTGTGCTGTCAATCTTCATCATTCTGGTGATTGCATCTACGGTAAATATGTTTTTTGTGGATAAAAAGGCATCTCAGGAGCAGGAATAACAAATTATATACGTTATATCGTACGACGCTTGCGATGAACCAAAAGGTCACCGCCCGTAATTGGGCAGTGACCTTTTGGCTTTATTCCATACTTTTACAATGCCGATTTTCCCCGCAGGAACTCAATTTGTCCTTTGAAAAAGCTAGTTTGTCCAGCAAATCACTGCCCTGGCTATTTGTGTTCCTTATTGCATAAATCGGAGTCAGAACCCCACTTGCACGGACTTTTAGCCCCACTTTCACGCGCTAAAGCCCCAACATATGTTTTGGAAACAAACGGATAATAGGTCACTCTGCCTGAATGTTTAAGCCACCCACACCGGTGAGCATTGTGAAGTAGCTCAAATATTGTCTGTCACATAGCTCAAACATTCATTGACCTCTGAATTGCGACACTCAACAATGCGCTGCTTCCACTGTGCTTGACTTACTGCCCCTTTCATCTGACTCACTTGCATGGCTACAACTCCTCCTTGAGACTTTTCAGGAATTCCTGATAATTACCAGGAATTCTCGGTAATTCTTGATACCCTTATTATCTCACAGGCACCGTTGCTTTCACAGGACGTCATTTATCGTGCGCTTACACTGCAAACTTCTGCATAGGCGAAGTAGCTACAGGGCAGGACTGCTACAAATAGGTACGCCTTGCTCTGCTCACCGGTTACAGAATCGAAAATGGGGATTGTATCGCCAGCCCAATCCACCTCAATGGCGTCTCCGGGCTTGTGCTGGATACGCATGGTTGCCTTGGTGACGCGGGCACATTTGCGGTATTTCTCGCCGAACTGTGTAAACATGTACGGCTTCTTGCCTTCATCGTAGCATTCGCGGCGGTACTCCTCCCACAACAAGGTCAGTGTAACACCACGCTTTGCCAACTCACGGTGAATGTACGGATAGTCCGGTTCAACGTACAAGCAAGCACTCTTGTACTTGTCCGGGAAGATCATCTGCTCCAAGTCTGCGTTGGTAATGTCATCGTCAAGGGCCACTGGATGCCATGCTTGTCCATCTCGGCTAAAACCTCGCGGACGGTGTGTCGCGAACAATGAGCGGTTGTCTCAATCGTTCGTTGGCTGTAACCGAGATGGTTATATATTGCTCTTTATTCTCCGAATCAAGGCAAACTCTGCGCATGCAGTACGCACATATATACCCTTGATCCACTGCAAGCTGTTTCCGTGAGCCATCTTTTGGCATGTCTTTGTAAGTGATTTTTAGCTGAGGGGATGCCCTGCGGCAGTCCCTTTTATACTTTTGCAAATCCTCTGGCTCAGTTCCAGCCTTTTTTATGTATCTCATTCTGGCCACTCCATCTGTTCAATTTCCAGACTACTTCTAGCCTTATAAACCTCTGGATCATCGTAACCAAGAATATTTTCTAGTTGAGATAGAATTTCCCTTGCCTTTGGATAATCTTCAGCATCAAGAACCTGCGAAAATTTATCGAACAGTTCTTTAATTTCCGCAGGACGATCCCTTACTAGCAGAATACTCCGAAAAACAGTATTTACATCTTTCCCATACGCTGACTCAATCTGCGTGGCACTGCCTTCATGCTTTAGTAAGATCAAATTAGCTTCTTTGTACGATGTGATGACTTCAGGAGAGTACGTTGATACAATAAATTGAATATTCGGGAAAACTGACGTCAAATCCTTCAAAATTCGCTTTCGCCACCCTGGATGCAAGTGCAATTCCACTTCATCGATTACTATAATACCCGGCGTTTCAAGGATTGCATCTCCAAGTTGCGGATTTAAAACCGCCATTCTGTGCGCAATATCTGCCACCATGCTTAGAACTGAGCGATAGCCATCACTCATCTCGTACATGGGATGAAGTTCGTGTTCACCAGAACGATTCGTGTATTCGACAACAATCGTCCTATAGCGCTGGCGATATTCAACCTTTACCCTCTGTGTTTCATCATGATCAATCAAATCCGCAAAGCACCGTTCCAATGCTTGCTGAACCGCAGTCATCTGCGGGATAGGCCCTTCTTGGCTAACGAGAAGTGTGGTCTCACTGAACCATTCCAGAAGCTGTTTGTCTGTTGCCTGCTCAGCAATGCAATCTCGATAGCCTTCAAAACGAGACCTCAGCTTTTGTTTACCCTTTTTCTTTGCTTGCTTTTGTGCCCATAATCGACCAGTACCATAATAAGCAATAAGCGGAAGTACATCTTCCGAATATTCATTTGATGCGCTTTTTTGCAGGGAAGATGCTATATTTCGCAAATCGGATGCTCCACCATAAGTCGTATTAGACTTAGGACCACTCAAAGAGCGCGACCACTTACAGGTAACCCCATTAACGACGCCCTCACAGGAAACTTCGACCGGATAGACTGCCACCTGTTGATATACTTTTTTAATTTCATGTGCTACATGCCGAACATCATCCGTTTTGATGCTACGTGGAGAAGCGTAGTCAATTCCAAGAAAGAAGGCGCTAGCAGCAGTTAATGCACCCATGAGCAGAGAACTTTTGCCGCTTCCGTTATTGCCAATCACAATATTCATTTTAGAATTCAGCGGAATATCTACACTCTCAAAGTTCCGGAAGTTTTTCAAGGTCAACTGGTCAATATGCATAAGCCATTTCCTTCCCAGCGATAACATAAATGCAAGTTTTTGAGTATTATTTTAGTGTAGCATATATCCCCCTACGTTTCAATCGTAACAGGAAATGATTTGTCAAAAAGCACATCATAGCACATTTCTGATATCCGTGATATCGCAGCTTCTGCAATGTAGTACAGATTCACATCTTCATCATTGATTGCAATTCTGCCCCACACTGAAAACTTATTTCACCTTCACTTAGCGAAGCAAATCAACCGCATATTTCATTCAAAACAAAATCATCCAATCTGTTCAATAATAAACATTCCCTAGAACCACTGTTCTCTTTGCTCACTACAAAAAATTTTTTTATTTTCCCCTTCCCATTCCCACTCTCCGACGCTATCCATTGTAATTGAGAGGAGATATACTTCCTCTCACGACAACTGAATAGCGTCCTCTGCCGTACCGCTTTTGGGGAAGCAGCGCCATGATCCGGAGCATCCGGGGAGCGTGCCAAGAAGGCGTGATAACATGCTGCAAGGTTGGCCCAAAGGCTGCCTTGCAGGGCACAGCGCCGGGAAGGGTTGCCTGTCTGGAATTTGCAGGGGGAGAAAAACGCAAAACCAATATAGCAGCAGATTATGCCGTGAAAGTACCTGCTTTCACGGCATTGCTGTGCCGCCATATTGGTTCCATTCGTACATTTTTGAAATCGTAACGATTGTAGTATACTGGTTTTGCGGACGAGGAAAACGCCCCGTCCCGCCAGTCAATCCTTGGAGGTGCAGTCTTATGCCACAACGCTTTGGGAGGCCCTTCTCATGACAGCCAGCTTGCGCGTAAAAAACGACAAATACTATGTTGTGCTCACGCATACGACAGATGGCAAAAAAAGTCAGACCTGGGTCTCCACAGGTCTGACAGTAACAGGGAACGAGGGCAAAGCCAGGCAGCTCATGCTTGACATGCTCGGCGAAAAGCCTGGGCAGGCTGCCCCGCCCGATATGCTTTTCAGTGACGCCGTGCGCCGCTGGCTGGAGGATGTCCGGCATCGCGTGGACGAGGTCACCTACCAAGGCTACGAGGTTCAGGCCCGAGCGCACATCCTCCCCTACTTCGATGACCTGCAAATCCGGCTGTGCGATGTTGACGGCGAGA
>ULVU01023827.1_pt1 | contig 11092 bp, 8 predicted proteins | sample 1959731 | NCBI WGS metagenome assembly ULVU01 (sample SAMEA4835794, study PRJEB28245) | human gut metagenome | biome: gut microbiome; material: fecal sample | place: Denmark | collected 2008 | reverse complement strand
CGGATGAAGGAACAATCGTACAGCAAGGATGGTATGACGAAAGCCTGAAACGGCTTCATGTGACACTGTGGAAGCTACGAGACACAGAAGATGCACATTCAGATGATGAATGTGAAATTGAAGCAGCAAGCATACAAGTGAATATCTGGTCGCGGAGCGATCAGCAGACGCTTGTGAAAAGAATAAAAAGACTGATGAAGAAAAACGGATTTCTATTTCAGGAAGGAAATGATCAGACTGAAACAGATACGGGGATCTTTATCAATGCGATGCGATTTTTAATTTTGAAAGAAGCAGAGGAAACGGAGGAATAAACATGGCAGGAGAAAAAGAAAAGATCGTGCGAAGCAGGACTGTATCGTTCAGAGATATTCATATCGCAAAAGTTACAACGAATACAGAAACAGAATACACGGCAGAAACACCGTCAAAGCTGGCACGCGCGATCACGGGAAAGATCAGCGATGAATTTGAAACTGAAAAAATTTACAGTGATGATTCGGTTGAAGATGTAAACATGTCATATAAAGGGACAAGCGTGGAACTGGAAGTGAACAGTTTGGCACCGCAGGATAAGTCGCAGGTGTTCGGGCATCTGTATGAAAAAGGCTTCCTGATTAAGACGAAGGATGACAAAGCACCGGAACTTGCGCTTGGATGGCGTGCGAAGAAGCTGAATGGCAAGTATGAATTCAAATGGCTGTACTGTGGAAGATTCGGTCAGGGATTTGAAGATAATTACGAAACAGAAGGGGAAACAAAAACAACGCAGACAGCAACATTGAAGGGCGATTTTTATGCCCGTCAGATGGATGGAAGATATGAATGCAGCGTTGATGAAAGCAATCTTCTTGCGGAACATACAGAAGCAGCGGCAGCGATCAAAGACTGGTTTTCAAAAGTTCAGGAAAAACCGGATGCAGCATAAAACAGGAGGGAAAAGAAATGGCAGCAGCTAAAACAAAGAAAAGATCAATTATCATCGGCAACAAAGAATATACGATGCCGCAGAAGATGTCCACGATGGCATATTTGCGCTATCTGGAAGTGCGCGACAGCATTATGGACACAGAAGCGAAACAGGCGTTGTACACAAGACAGCAGTTCATGGATATGATGGACGTTATTGTTGAAATGTACGGAAACCAGTTCACAACAGATGACATGCTGGATGCTGAAACCGGAATGACACCGGATTCGATCGTGATGGAATTTGCATTGATGGATGTATCAGTGGGTGAAAAGGTTGATAAAAGAACGGAAGACTTCGCGAAAAATTTTACAAATGGCAAGTGATGCCGGAACTGATCTTGTCGTGTGGACACAAAGAATATGTCTGCACGACGATTTCAGTGGAAATGTATCGCAGATATACGGAAATCATGGAACGGAATGACAGTGATTCGATCAGTGATGCTTTTGAAGCGAATACGAAGATCTTAATGACAGTATTCGGAGCAAGACAGCGGGAGGTGGAAGAAGCCGATCCGGAAGATGTATTGTCAGCTGTGAAAGAAATCCATTTCATGATGCAGGATGTGATCACGAAGAAATTTCTGGATCTTAATCCAGAACATCCTGAAAAGATACAGAAAGAAAAATCTGCTTTCGACGAATATGACGAAGAAAATGGATATAACGATGAAGATCCGGGTGAAAACCTGTGGAAGATATGCAGGGAAAATGTGGATCGGATAGTGAAGATCTGTATCAATCTTATGAAAAACTCATATCAGCAGTGTATAGAAGCGGACATCATGAGCCTTTTAGATCATGCGGCATTCGAGATTAGGACGGTCGATGAGAAGTAAAGAAAGGAACGCGAAACATGGCTAAGACCTTAATTGAGATTAGGGCAGAAACGTCGCAGTATCAGCAGGCGATGCGTCAGGCAGCAGCAGAGATGAAAAACCTGACAGCACAGCATTCGCTGGCTGCGGCACAAGCAAAGTTAAGCGGATCCGCGCAGGACGCCCTGCGTGCAAGAGTGACCGAACTGACATCGAAGATAGATGTTCAAAAGGGGATCGTGCAACAGAATGGACAACAGTATGACAACTTAAAACAGAAGTTGGAACTGCAAAAAACAGCGCACGATCAGCTGAAGACAAAGGTTGAAGCGGCAAAAAAAGCATATGAAGATAGTGCGAAAGCGACAGGCGAAGACAGCGAAGAAACACAGAAGCTGAAGGCAGAATATGAAAAGTTGTCTTCGCAGCTGTCCACCAGTGAAAGCCAGATCACAAAAACAGAAACAGCGATCACGAAGCAGGAAGCGGCAGTGAATCAGTCGAAAGCTGCACTGACTGAAATGAAAGCGGAATTGAAAAATGTGAACGCAGAACTTGCGCGTGCGCCGTTTGATGAATATGCAGCAAAAGCAGAAAAGGTTGGCGGCACATTAACGAGTGTGGGGCAGAAACTTCTTCCGTTATCAACCGGTATTGCAGGGCTTGGAGTTGCGGCTGTTAAGACGACAGCGGATTTTGACAGTGAAATGTCGAAAGTATCAGCAATTTCCGGAGCAACAGGAACGGATCTTGATAAACTGCGAGGAAAAGCCCGTGAAATGGGCGCAAAAACAAAGTTCAGCGCATCAGAAGCTGCACAGGGGATGCAGTACATGGCGATGGCTGGATGGAAGACGCAGGACATGATGGACGGCTTGGAGGGCATCATGAATCTTGCGGCAGCATCAGGAGAAGATCTTGCATCGACATCCGACATCGTAACAGATGCCCTGACCGCCTTCGGACTTTCGGCAAAAGATTCCAGTCATTTTTCTGATATTTTGGCGGCAGCATCATCGAATGCAAATACCAACGTGTCGATGATGGGTGAAACGTTTAAATACGCAGCCCCGGTTCTCGGATCGTTAGGATACACAGCAGAAGATGCTGCGCTTGCGATCGGATTGATGGCAAATGCAGGTATCAAGTCCAGCCAGGCGGGAACAGCTTTGCGAGGAGCCATCACGAACCTTGCGAAGCCAACAGATACTGTCGCGGCTGCGATGGATAAGTATGGAATATCATTGACAGATAGTTCCGGTAAGATGCTTTCGCTGCGTGAACTGATGGAACAACTGCGGCAGAAGCTGGGTGGACTGTCAGAAGCGGAACAGGCACAGGCAGCAGCGGCATTATTCGGAAAGGAAGCAATGTCCGGAATGCTGGCGATCATAAACGGATCAGATAAAGATTTTGAGAAGCTGGCAGGAGCGATCGACAACTGCGATGGATCATCTGAAAAGATGGCAAACACAATGAATGACAATCTTCAGGGACAGATCACGATCCTGATGTCACAGCTTCAGGAACTTGCTATCAGCTTCGGGGAAATTCTGATGCCAAAAATCCGTGATATTGTGACACATATTCAGAACTTTGTGGACAAACTGAATGCAATGGACGAAGGACAAAAAGAAACAATTCTTCGCATCGGAATGTTTGTGGCAGCACTTGCACCGATGCTGATGGGATTGGGGAAAGTGATCACGTTCAGCGCAAATGTATCACGCGCACTTGGAACGCTGTCAGCCGGACTTGTAAAAGCAGGCGGATTTTCAGGAGTATTCACGAAAGCACTGGGATTGATTACATCACCAGCGGCGATTGTAGTGGGAGCGATTGCAGCAATTACAGCAGTCATTATTCATTTATGGAATACGAATGAGGATTTCAGAAATACGATCACGGCGATCTGGCAGAAAATCAAAGATGCATTCACAACATTTGCAGCAGGAATCAGTGAAAGACTGTCAGCGTTAGGAATTACATTCAGTGACGTGACGTCAGCAATAAAAACAATCTGGGACGGATTCTGTAATTTGCTTGCACCAGTGTTGGAAGCTGCCTTCAGTACGATTGCAATCGCATTACAAACAGCTTTCAATGTCATTCTTGGAATATGGGATGTATTTTCTGCTGTATTCAGTGGTGACTGGTCTGGTGCGTGGGAAGCTGTAAAAGGAATTTTTTCAAGCATCTGGGATGGTCTGAAAGAATATTTTTCAACAATAATCGGAGCAGTCAAAGGTGTAGCGGACGTTTTTCTTGGATGGTTTGGAACTAACTGGGAAACTGTCTGGAATGGAGTGAAAACCTTTTTTGAAGGAATCTGGAACGGAATTTCTTCGTTTTTTGAAGGAATCTGGAATGGGATTTCAACATTCTGCACAACGGTGTGGAATGGAATTGTTACAAACGTGACGGCGTTCTGCACGACCGTACACGATACGATCAGCACAATCTTTAATGCTGTGAAAGATGTCGTGTCTAATGTGTGGGAAACAATAAAGAATGTGGTTCAGGTTGCGATCATGTTCATAGTGGAAGTTATCAAAGCAGCATTTGAATTGATAACCGTACCGTTCCGGTTTATCTGGGAAAATTGTCGAGATACGATCATAAGCGTATGGGAAACAATCAAAAGCGCGGTACAGACAGCAATCAATTTTGTGAAAGATAATATCATCACGCCAGTGATGAATGCGATCAGCACAACGATCACGACGGTATGGAATGCGATTCAGACGACATTCACGACAGTGATAAATGCAATAAAGTCTGCGGTACAGACGGCATGGAATTTCATGAAGGATAATGTGATCACACCAGTGATGAATGCGATCAGCACAACGATCTCGACGGTGTGGAACACCATTAAAACAACATTCACGACAGTGATAAATGCAATAAAGTCCGCGGTACAGACGGCATGGAATTTCATGAAAAACAGCGTGATCACGCCTGTAATGAATGGAATAAAAACAGTCATCACAACAGTGTGGAATGCGATCAAAACGGCGGTGCAGACTGTCGTAAATGCGATCAAAACGACGGTGCAGACTGTATTCAACGCAGTAAAGACAACAGTGACAACAATCTGGAATGCGATCAAAACAGGAACATCGACGGCATGGAATGCAGTGAAGACTGCGGTGACAACACCGATCAATGCCGCAAAGTCAGCAGTGACATCTGCGATTAACGGGATTAAGTCAACGATAAGTTCTGTATGGAATAGCGTGAAATCAGCAACGTCTTCGACATGGAATGCAATCAAGAGAGCGATCACAACACCGATCAATGCTGCAAAAACTGCGGTAGGAAATGCGATCAGTGCGATCCGATCAAAATTCAACTTCAGCTGGTCATTACCGCATTTGAGACTGCCTCATCCGTCTATCAGCGGATCATTCAGCTTGAATCCGCCATCAGTTCCACATTTCAGCATTAGCTGGTATAAGAACGGCGGTATTATGACGAAACCGACCACATTCGGGGCGGCAGGCGACACATTGCTGGCAGGAGGAGAAGCGGGAGCAGAAGCAATCCTTCCATTGAAACAGTTCTATGACAGGCTGGGCGACATGCTGGATAAAAAGTTGGATGCAATTATGACAGGAACAACGGTATATGTCTATGTAACAATGGACGGCGAAGTCGTGGCAACGAAAGTATATTCAAAAGTGGAAGAAAAATTCACAGATGAAATAAAACGGAGGAGGTAAAGCATGATCATAAACGGGATTGACGTCAGAAGATACGGGGCGACATTACTGACGGCAGAAACAAAGCCCCCGAAGATGACGGCAAACTATGAAATGATGTCAAAAGCACTTCTTCCGACAGAGTACGACACAGATATTCCACTGGGTTCTATGACAATGACCATATACTTCAGGGGAAAGAACAGGGCGACACTGGAAAGAACAATGTCATCTTTTATGCAGAATTTCAGGTCATCCTGCATTATGGAAGAAATCAGAGGATTCAAAGGAAAATACAAAGGTTTTCTGGCTGGCGATGATTACGAAAAAACGCTTGAAAAGGAAAAAAGAATTCTGACATTAGAATTTGATGGATTCTTTTTTGACGATGAAGTAGAAGGGATATTTGATCAGGAACTGGAAGGGAAGCTGTACGCAGAAGGAAGCCGGGATACACCTTGCATTATTGAAGTGACAGCAAAAGCGGATCTGACAAACTATAAGATAACACTAAACGGGGAACCGTACACTATTGAAAGCCTGATGGATGGCGAAACGATTGTGATTAACGGGAAGACCGGAAAAATAACAAAGGAAGGGGATAACGCTTTCGGATCCGTGGATCTGTGGGCGTTCCCTAAACTGAAAACGGGAAGAAATGACCTTGCGTTTTCAACGAATGGCGCAAGGGTAACAGTTAGGTATTCCCCGATGTGGTTATAAAGGGGGGATGATATATGCTTCAGATATATGATGATCAGCACAGGAGAATTGCAGGAATAGATGATCCGGATGATCTAAAAATTGAAAAAACATTATCATCCGGAGATAAGCAGATTTCATTCAGTTATCCGAAAACAGGATCAGAAATTGAAAATCTGCGGGCTGAATATTATATCAGGACAAAAGATGATGAATATGTTCTGAAGGAAATAAACACAGGAGAAAATAAAAACAGTTATGTAGCACAGCTGAATATAGAAGAACTGGAATCACAGGAATTTCTGTACGGATTTGAGAGTGTAACACAGACGGCGCGCGCCTGCTTGGAATTCGCTTTTGATGGAACGGGTTGGACGGTTGGAATTTGCACAGTAACAAAGCGAAGAACAGTCAGCATTGATGAAACGTGCAATGCTTGGGATGTACTTCAGGAGGTTATGGACACATACAGATGCGAATGCAAGATCGACAACATCCAGAAGAGAATAGACCTATATGAAGCGATCGGAATGGATCGCGGAGCGTATTTCATAGAAGGATTAAACCTGCGGAAATTGACACTGAAATCAGATACATATGATTTCTATACAAGGATTTATCCAGTGGGAAAAGATGGGATCACACCGGAAATTATGCTGGGGGTTCCGTATATTGACAATCATCAGTATTCAGATAAAGTGATTCCGCGCTATTGGAAAGATGAACGATACACCATCACTGAAAATCTGATTGAAGATGCGACTGCGAAGCTGGACACAGCATCGAAACCGTATACAGCATATACTGCTGACGTTGCGGATCTGGCATCGCAGAAAAAAGAATACAGCATTCTGGAATATGACATCGGTGATACAGTGCATCTGATTTCAAAAACGGAAGCTACAAAAGAAAAGCAGCGGATCGTGAAGATGACGGAATATCCGCAGCATCCGGATAAAAACACCTGTGAACTTTCTAATGTGACAAAGAGTTTTGCACAGCTTCAGGAAGAAACAGAGGAAAAAATGAAGTCCGATGCAGTGGATCAGGCACAGGCAAGGACAAAGAAAACGCTGAATGAAGGATACTGGACAATCGAACAGGCACAGGCTGCAATTAAATCTTCAGAAAGCGGGATTATGACATCGGTTCAACAGGTCAGAACAGAACAAAGGGATCTGACCTATGCAGCAGAACAGGAAGCGAAAGACTATGCTTCGCAACTGAATGAAAAGACCATTGAAAGAATGACAAATGAATATTCAACAGCACTGAATCAGACTGCAAATTCATTTGATATGTCTATTAAGTCGGTCGAAGAAACTGTGACATCGCAGGGCGACGAACTGGAAGAATTCAGAAGAGAGAATGAAACATATTTCCATTACACGGATGATGGAATGGAGATCGGGAAAAAGCAAGATGGCGGGGTACTGCCGTTTTCAACATTGCTATCCGACAAAAGACTGGAATTCAGGCAGGAAGGCATTCCGGTGGCATATGTGCAGTACAACAAGCTACACATTGAAAATGTCGAAGCGGTGCGAAGGTGGTCAGTCGGAGCAGCAGACGACGGCGGATACTTTGATTTCATATCCACACAGTACGGGATGGGTGTGAAATGGAGAGAAGCGGAGCAGGTGGAAGAAACGGCAACACAGAGCGTCAAAAGGCAAAAACGGAAACAGGAATACAGACAGCTGATCGACGATGATGGAATATTCGAGGTAGTAAAAGTATGAGTACGACAAGAAGAGAAGTACCAGTCACAAGTATATATGCGAAGGCTGTCTTCACCGGGAATGTCAGCGGAGATGTAACAACAATCACATCAGTAACATTCACGCAAAATGAAGATGATTGGCTACTGGGCGTAAAAAAAGAAGATATGCCATCAGTCATGATCATTGATGGAAAACAATACAGATGGACAGTGAATTCCTACTTTACATTAAATACCATCGTAGCACAAGGAACATGGGTAAAAAAAGCAACACTGAACATTGGAACAAAGCTGACGATCAGAAAACCATTCTTCAAAATTGTATACGGTCAGAATCCGACACAAGAAGGAACAGAAATGACCTTTTCATTTTACGATCTGGGATCATTTGCACCATACGGATTTGATCCGGGGGCTTCGGAATTTGAAATTGATGGAAAGACGGCAGTTCCTATCAATATAGAAAATGCAGATGAAGATTCACTGTTTTCTGTGAAACTGTCATCTGATGCAACGTACAGATTCAAGTGGGCGATTGGATCAAAGTCGTATACACTGGACAAAAAAACGTCCGGAGCGACAAGGATCAATACAAGCTATACTATACCGAAAAGCTGGAATGAAGAGATAAAAAACAGTACAGCGGGTTCCTGTACACTTTCAGTTCAGGTACTGTTTGGATCGCAGGTATATCAATCAAGGGATACTGCGGTGAGGGCGACAGTCCCGGATGATTGTGTCCCGGTGATCAAATCCATATCCATCGCAGATACAAAAGGGCGTGTCCCTGCGGCGTGGGGGATGTTCGTGGAACATAACAGCAATATAGCCATTACAGCAGCGAATATCACAAAGTCATACGGTGCGGATATTGTATCAGTCAATATGGAACTGAATGACAGGACATATTATGGAACGCCTTCTGCATTGCCACAGTCATATATGTTGGAAGACTATGGGATCATGGACGTGACAGTGAAGATCCGTGATACAAGAGGACGGACGGCAGAAAAAACTGCAAAAGTGACAGTCGTGGAATATAATCCGCCGACGATTCAGGTGGATTCTATGAGGTGCGGACAGGATGGAACACTGGAAAATGAAGGCGTATATTTTTTAGCGACGACAGACAGCACATATTCAACCTGCAACGGAAAGAATAAAGCAACACTTCAGATGCAGTATAAACTTTCAAGTCAGGGCGTATATACGTCAGCAGTAAAAGAACTTCCGATTGGGGAAGCGACAACTGTTTGCGGCGGGGATCTGAATACAGAATTTTCATATGATGTTCGTTATGTGCTGAAAGATACATTCAATACAGTGACCGTCATTGACTTCGTATCAACAGCGGTATATGCAATGCATTTTTTGCATGGTGGGCGCGGTGTGGCTTTTGGATCGAAGGCAACCGTGGAAAACGCAGTGGATTTTACGTTTGATGCGATATTCAGGCATGGGGTGAAATTCATAAAATCAGATGGATCCGAAGTGACAATGCAACAGATCCTGAACAAACTCGGATTATAGAAAGGAGGGAAGACAGTGGCACTTGGAAAAGTAATTCAGCGAATTGAAATTGAAATGTCGGGTGGGACAAAACAGTATATGGTGTCTGCAAAGCAGGGAGATCGGGCAACAAGATATGTCGAAACCGTACTACTGAATCATGGGGAACCGTACACGATCCCGGCAGGATCCAGCGTCACAGCTTTCATCAGAAAACCAGATAAACACAGGGTATATACACCGTGTGAATTCACGGACAATGTTGTGATGGTGGAATTGGACAGTCAGGCACTGGCGGCAGCGGGAACGGCATTGTGTGAAGTGGAAGTGAAATCTTCAGATCTGATGCAGGTAGTAACATCGGTCACTTTTGAAATAGAGATTGAAGCAAAGGTGAAAGATGAAGATGCGATCGTTTCGGGCGATGAACTTTCTATCTTCGATAAGACAATGAAACAGTATGCTGATCAGGAAACGAAACGTGTGAACGCAGAAGAAGCCAGAGCGCAGGCAGAAACAGGTCGCGTGAAGGCAGAGGAAGCCAGAGCGCAGGCAGAAACAGGTCGCGTGAAGGCAGAGGAAGCCAGAGTGCAGGCAGAAACAGGTCGTGTGAACGCGGAAAAAAGCAGAGTGTCAGCAGAAAGTGATCGCGTCACGGCAGAACAGGAAAGACAGAAGCAGGCGAATGAAGTTCTGGATAAGGCAAATGAAGCTGTAAAAATTGCGGGGCAGATCAATGAAGCGTCATATATGTTGGATAAAGATGAAAATATAAAATATGCATATGCAATTTATACAGAACGGGGGATCCCGCATCTGGCATTAACACCGATCAATGAGTAAACAGGAGGAAAAGAAGAATGGAAGGAATTGATTTATCATTTCCGTCTTATGCACAGCATGAGAGAATGGCGGCGGCACTGGAAGCGATCGCACTGAATGGCGGACAGAATTCGGCGGAAGCACTTGACGCTGCGTGCAGACAATTACTTGACGGAACAAATACAACACGGGTTTTCTGGTCATGGTATCCGCGTGCGCTGGCAGCAGGAGAAACAGACAAGTATAAATTGCTTTCACGGTTTGCAACAGCAGCAGCGCAGGCATGGAATGGAAAGACGTATACACTGCGAAGCTATGATCCGTCAGTATCAGGAATAACAAAAATGACACCGATGGATGATCTGGCAGATAAAGCGGAAGCACAGCTATGTACAGAAAATACTGAAGCGGTCGAGGACTGGGCGGATGAAGACCCGATGACATGGTATATCAGAGCAAACGCGCTGTCACTGGAAGACGGAACCATGAACATCACATATTTTGAAGGTGAAGACGGTTTTGACATCACTGGTGAAGATGCACCAGTATATACATTTGCGCTTGCATTATGGATTAAAGAATGGAATGACGGCACATACGATTATATTTCATTCAGAACAACAAGGGGATCCGGCTATTATCCGGATGCGGGGGATGTGGATCCGAAAAATAAAAAGCGACTGATCACATGGCACGCAACATTCCCCGGTGGTCTGGACAGCAAAGGCGCGTTGACATCCGGCGCGGGGATCAAGGCATATAACTTCGCATCAGCAACGGCAGGGATCCAGAAGGCACGACAGAAAACAATTTATGAAGGACTGTGGAATGACTGCGATACA
>ULVU01044940.1_pt1 | contig 11146 bp, 9 predicted proteins | sample 1959731 | NCBI WGS metagenome assembly ULVU01 (sample SAMEA4835794, study PRJEB28245) | human gut metagenome | biome: gut microbiome; material: fecal sample | place: Denmark | collected 2008 | reverse complement strand
TAGCCAATGAAATCGCTGATATGGAAAAAGAGCATATTATATGCGGATATAATACAATAATTGACTGGGATAAAACGAGTGAAGAAAAGGTTACGGCACTTATTGAGGTTAAGGTTACGCCACAGAGAGGGCTTGGATTTGACAGCATTGCTGAAAGAATATACCAGTATGATGAGATAACTTCTGTATATCTTATGTCAGGCGGATTTGATTTTACGGTTATTATTGAGGGAAAGACAATGAAATCTGTAGCACAGTTTGTCGCCAATAAGCTTGCACCGCTTGATTCGGTATTAAGCACTTCAACACATTTTGTATTGAAAAAATATAAAGATTATGGAAAAGTTCTTGGCGAACCTGAGAAAGACGAAAGGATGCCGGTGACACCATGAGAGATGCTTTATCTAAAAAAATTGTTGATATTGAGCCTTCTGGAATACGTAAATTTTTCGATATAGTAAGTGAAATGCCTGATGCAATATCGCTTGGTGTCGGGGAACCTGATTTTGACACCCCTTATCGTGTAAGGGAAGAGGGCATTTATTCGCTTGAAAAAGGCCGCACATTTTATACGTCAAATGCCGGTTTAAAAGAGTTAAGGGATGAGATAAGCCGTTATATTGCAAGAAAATATAATTTGAATTATAGTGCCGAAGATGAGATAATGGTCACAGTAGGAGGAAGCGAAGCGATAGATGTTGCACTTCGTTGCATGGTTGATCCGGGAGATGAAGTACTGATTCCGCAGCCATGTTATGTATCTTATGTCCCATGTGCGGTTATGGCAGATGCAAAGCCGGTGGCTATTGAGTTAAAAGCCGAGAATGAATTCAAGCTTACAAAAGAAGAACTTATAGCATCAATAACAGATAAGACTAAGATACTTATACTTGCATATCCTAATAACCCGACAGGTGCTATTATGACAAAGGAGGAGCTTGCAGAGCTTGTACCTGTTATAATTGACAATGATTTGTATGTTATTTCTGATGAGATTTATTCAGAGCTTACATATGGCAGCAGGCATTGCTCTATAGCATCATTTCCGGGAATGAAGGAAAGAACTGTAGTCATAAATGGATTTTCAAAAGCATTTGCAATGACAGGATGGAGACTTGGGTATGCCTGTGCACCGAAAAATATCATGACGCAGATGATAAAGCTTCATCAGTTTGCGATAATGTGTGCTCCCACAAACAGCCAGTTTGCTGCGGTTGAAGCGATGCGTAACTGTGATGATGAAGTCGGAAAGATGGTTGAGGCATACGACCAGAGAAGAAGATTTCTACTTAATGCATTTAAGGAAATGGGAATAGAATGTTTTGAGCCATATGGTGCATTTTACGTATTTCCATCAATTAAAAAGTTTGGCATGACATCGGATGAGTTTGCTAACAGACTGTTGTTTGAGCAGAAGCTTGCCGTTGTGCCGGGAACTGCATTCGGAGCTTCGGGTGAGGGTTTTGTCAGAATTTCGTATGCTTATTCTGTTGAGAAACTGAAAGCAGGACTTGAGAGGATAGAAAATTTTATAAAGAACTTGTAGGAGAAAAAAACAATGACTGGAATAAATGTTGATTATATTAATCCGTTCTTAATGGCGGCAACGGGGATTATTAAAGATATATGTCAGATTGAAATGAAGATTGGCAAACCTTATGTAAAGGAGACAGCGTTTGCGGATGATTCAGTTATTATTATGATTGGTATTACGGGAGAGATGCGTGGTCAGGTTATGATTGTTCTTTCATATACAAAGGCACTTGAAATTGCATCTAAGATGATGATGGGGATGCCGGTTGAAAAACTTGATGAAATGTCTATTAGTGCAATCAGTGAACTTGGTAATATGATTATGGGTAATGCTGCGACAATATTTTCAACAAAAGGAATACTTATAGATATTACACCGCCTACGGTCTGTCGTGGTAATCTTACCATTGCACAGTCATTTGCACAGAATATATGTGTACCTTTAAGCGGCGGCGATATAACAATTGAACTTGACGTTGCTGTCAAGGCCTGATAGAAAAGAGGCACATAAATGCTTAATATTGTATTACACGAACCTGAAATGCCTGCAAATACAGGAAATATAGGAAGAACATGCGTTGCAGCAGGTGCAAGGCTGCACCTTATAGAGCCTTTGGGATTCAGTATCAATGATAAGATGGTAAAAAGAGCCGGTCTTGATTATTGGGATAAACTTGATGTGACAGTTTATGATGATTTTAATGATTTCTGTGAGAGAAATCCGGGAGCTAAGATTTATATGGCTACAACAAAAGCACATAAGACATATACCGAGGGTTCTTATGAGCCGGACTGCTATATAATGTTTGGTAAAGAAAGTGCCGGAATTCCTGAGGAAATTCTTGTGGATCATGAAGATACCTGTGTAAGGATTCCAATGATTGGAGATATCCGTTCACTTAATCTTTCCAATTCTGTTGCCATTGTTTTGTATGAGGCTTTAAGACAGAATAATTTTGATCATATGAATCAGGAAGGTCATCTGCACCGACTTGAGTGGCATGATAAGTAAAATTACAGCCGTGGAGTGTGTTAGTTATCACAACCACGGCTGATTTTGACTGCTTTTTGTTGTTTCAGACTGTTTTTAAGTGTTTTCACCTGATTTTGCAATTGGCAGTGAGAATATGAATTCTGTTCCGACGCCGACTGTACTGATTACGTCAATATTTTCATTATGTGCAAGAAGTGTCTCTTTTACGATTGACAGACCAAGACCAGAACCTTTTTTATCACGTCCGCGGGATGAATCTGACTTGTAAAATCTGTCCCAGATTCTGTCAATATTTTCTTTGGAAATACCGGCACCGGAATCTTTTACTGAAATATAGGCTTTTTCACCTTTTTCTTTAACTGAAATAAATATATTTGAGTTTTCTGAACTGAATTTGATAGAATTATCTACAAGATTGTAAATAACCTGTCCGATTTTTACTTTATCAGCACTGACCAGTTCTTTTTCTGCGGAAAAAGTAAGCTGGAACTGGATTTTTTTCTTTTTGCAGGTTCCCTCAAATGTTTCTATTGTATGTTTTATAAGAGCATTAATATCAAAGCTGCTTATGTCGAGACGAACTGATTTGGGGTCAAGTTCGTTTAACGTAAGGATATTACTTGTAAGTTTTGTAAGGCGGTCAGTTTCAAACAGCACAATATTGATATATTTATTAATCATTTCCGGTGGAATAGTTCCGTCAGCAATCGCTTCGAGATAACCCTTGATTGATGTGAGCGGTGAGCGGAAGTCGTGTGAAATATTTGAAAGGAACTTCTGCTGGAACTGGTCCATCTCATTAATCTGTGTTGCCATGTAATTAAGCGAAGCAGAGAGCTGTCCAATCTCGTCATTATGTCCGACAGCAACTTTATATGAAAGATTACCGCGGCCATATTCTTTGATGGCATTGGTAATGTCTTTCAGAGGATTATGTATATGTATAATATACAGTATGATAAAAGCTGAGTTTAAAACAAGTATTATGAGAAGTGTTATATAGTTAGTGTTGAATGTTGTATACACACGGTCTGTTATAACAGATTCCGGCATATGGACAACGACATAGCCTTTCATGACAAATTTATTTGTAATAGGTGCGAATACGGAAACATTTTTTTCTGTAAATACACCATAGAAGTTACCATTCATTGAGTGATTGGTACCAAGCTTACTTACATCAAAATTGTTGATTGTATACAGGATACCATTTTCGTCAACTTCCTCATTCATATTGTTGTATTGTGTGTCAAGTATTACATTGCCATCCATGTCAACAAACATGATTCTTGAATGGTCAAGTTCGGTTATTGTATGAAGTTCAAGCTGTATGAGCTTCAATTTGTCATTGCTGAAGTAGTCCGGGGCAAATTCGGCAGCTATTGATACTGCCTGCCGGTACATGTTTTCAGTCTGTTCTGAATATACACGATTGTAATCTATTTTGTATGATATGACAGTTACACCTACAAAACCTATAATTGCAACGGAAACATATATGAAAATGTATTTGGTTAATAGATTAAATTTCATATGATATACTCCATTATTTTGTAACAAATTTGTAGCCGATGCCCCATACTGTATCTATTGCCCAATGTGCATGGTCTTTGATTTTTTCACGGATACGCTTGATATGTACATCTACTGTTCTTGTATCACCGATATATTCATATCCCCATATATTGTCAAGAAGCTGCTCTCTTGTAAATACCTGATTAGGAGATGAGGCGAGAAAGTAGAGCAGTTCAAGTTCTTTTGGAGGCATTTCAACGTTTTTGCCATAATAAAGCACAGAATAATTGCCAAGATTGATTGTAAGGTCAGGATATTCAACAACCTGTGATGGCTTTTCTGGAACGGATGTGACTGCCGGCTGCTGGTAACGTCGGAGTACGGCTTTAACACGTGCGACAAGCTCTTTTGTCTCAAATGGTTTTATCATGTAATCGTCAGCACCAAGTTCAAGACCGAGAACTTTATCGAATGTCTCACCCTTTGCTGAGAGCATGATTATAGGAATATTGTTTGTTTTTCTGATTTCACGGCATACCTGATAACCGTCAATGCCGGGAAGCATAAGATCGAGAAGTATCAGATCCGGTTTGAATATATTAACCTGTTCCAGTGCAGATTCGCCGTCATATACTATCTTTGTCTCAAAACATTCTTTTGTAAGATACAAAGATATAAGTTCCGCAATATTTTCATCATCATCGACAATGAGTATTTTTTGTTTAACTGCCATGCTAAAGCCTCCTTTATTTTTTGCTTTTTATTTGAATTCTACGATTGTAACGCCGGCATCACCTTCACCGACTTCGCCAAGACGGAATGATTTTACATATGGAACACCTTTTAAGTAGCTTGCAACACCATTTCTTAATGCACCTGTTCCTTTTCCGTGGACAATACGTACCTGTGCGATTTTTGCAATGTATGCATCATCAAGATATTTGTCAAGTTTTGCAACAGCTTCGTCAACGGTAAGTCCTAAAAGGTTGATTTCCGGTGAGATTGAAGCTGATTTTGACATCTTTATGCGGCTTGAGCCGCCTGTTTTTATTGTAGTCTTTTCTTCAGGGTCTTTGTATCCTGTTACAATTTCCAGATTGTTTATTTTGGTCTTGGTTGTAAGACTTCCAACGCCAACTGTTACTTCACCTTTTGGATTCGGTGCAGAAAGAATTGTGCCGATTACATTCATGCTGAGTACGCGTACATGCATGCCCTCTTTTAATTCTGCGGCAGATACAGGCTTGTGCGACTTTGGTGCAGTAGTCTTAACTGCGAGTTTTTCCTGCCTTTTATTCATTTTGTCACGGACAGCACTTCTTTGCTTTTCAAGCTCTTTTACGCTCATGCCGTGTTTGTTCATAGTCTTTATTGTCTCGTCGGCATATTCTTTTGCTTCACGCAGGATTTCTGCAGCTTCTTCATTGGCTTTACGGATAATCTTATCTGTTCTTTCATCGAGACGCTTTGATTTGGCAGCAGCTTCTGCTTTGAGTCTGCGTATCTGGTCTTTGTATTCTTTTATCTCAGCCTGCTCTTTTTCTATTGTTATACGGCTGTTTTCAAGGTCTGTGAGCAGATCTTCAAAGTGAATATCGTTTGCGTCAATACGGCTTGATGCATCATCAATTATATAAGATGGAAGACCGAGTTTTCTTGAAATTGCAAATGCATTACTTTTTCCCGGAACACCAATTAAAAGTCTGTAAGTAGGTGAAAGCGTTGCAACATCGAATTCACAGCTTGCATTTTCCACGCCTTCCGTTGTAAGTGCAAATACCTTTATTTCACTGTAATGTGTAGTAGCCATCGTTGTTATATCTTTGTTGTGAAGGTCGGATAAAATTGCAATTGCGAGTGCTGCACCTTCTGTCGGGTCAGTACCGGCACCAATTTCATCAAAAAGTATAAGGCTGTTTTCGTCAGCTTCCTTTAAAATGCTTACAGTGTTAGTCATATGTGATGAAAATGTAGAAAGGCTCTGTTCAATACTTTGTTCATCACCAATATCTGCAAAAATATTATCAAATACAGCAATCTGTGAGTGGTTCATGGCAGGAATATGAAGTCCTGATTGTGCCATGAGAGTGAGAAGTCCGACTGTTTTTAAAGAAACAGTCTTACCGCCTGTGTTAGGACCTGTTACGATAAGCAGGTTAAAATCTTTTCCCAGATAAATGTCAATTGGAACGACAGTTTTTGCCGGAATAAGAGGGTGTCTGCCTTTTTTGATATTAATGTATTTATCAGTGTTCATTATAGGACAGCTGCATTTGTAAAACTTAGACAGCTGTGCTTTTGCAAATATAAAGTCAAGTGTGACAAGGATAGTGTAATCCGATTGCAATTCATCTGTATATGCGGATGCTTCAGCACTGAGTGCTGCAAGAATACGCTCGATTTCGGCCTGTTCTTTAAGTTCAAGTTCACGAATGTCATTATTTAACTTAACGACAGCTGCCGGTTCAATAAAAATTGTTGAGCCGGTTGCAGACTGGTCATGAATCATTCCGGCAATCTGTGATTTGTATTCGGCCTTTACGGGAAGGCAATATCTGCCCTGCCGCATGGTTATGACATAATCCTGCAGACACGATCTTGTTGACGGTGAATTGAGAATTTTATTAAGTTCAGTGTGAATACGGTCTGCCGAAATACGCATCTGGCGGCGGATGTCACGCAGAGTGCCGCTTGCGTCATCGCTTATTTCTTCCTCGGAAATAATACAGTTTTTAATCTGTGTATTGAGTGGTGTAAGAGGTTCAAGTGAGTTGAAATAATCTGTGAGTGAATCATTAGTTTCCTCGTAATGCGATTTTGCAGCTGCGGCAGTAGTAAGAACTGCACTTATATTCAGAAGTTCGTGTGTATTTAACGTGCTTCCGACCTCAAGACGCTTAATGCTGTCAATAATATTAGTAACTCCCGAAAATGATACACTGCCTTTTGCATATATTCTGGAGAGTGCATCGCTTGTCTGTGTAAGTGCGTCGTTAATTGAGTTGATATCAGTCATGGGCTTTAAATCAGCACACATTTTTCTGGCAGCTTCACTGCCGGCATAAGATGATAATTTTTCTATAATTTTATGATATTCAAGTGTTTTAAGTGACTTGTAATCCATTATTTAAATTCTCCATTCAAAATCTGTTTAATATGGTTATTTTACATCATTCAGCTAAAAAAAGCTATACGCATTGTTGGGTCAGGTACTCTGGTAATATTAATTTACAAGTATGTCATAGAATGTTCATATTTATTTATTATAATAAAATAAGTTTGGAATTGTGAGCGTGTTTCTCATAGTTAGGAAAATACTTTAGAACGGAGTTTTGTTTCGTATGGATTATAATGGAAGAAATGAGAAGGAAACACAGGAAACACAGGAAGAGTTTCCTTTATATACGGAAAGAATAATTATTAATCCTAAAGTTAAGTATAAAAAGTTGTTCAGTTTTTTGAAGTTTCTTGGCGGTGCGGTTATATTCGGAGTAATTGCATGTGCCGTAATTGTATTATTGTATCCATATTTTGATAAAAAGGTAAATGGAAACAATGAGCCAGCTGTTTCACTTGAGTTAAAAAAAGACCAATATATAGATGATTCCGTTGACGGCAGTCTTGACAATGTACGCCAGGATCAGGCAGATACTGACAGACTGGAGATAAAATCGACGGCACAGATTAATGAAGAAGCATCAAAGTGCATGGTGATATTTGAAAATGATGGCAGCCAGAATACAGGAATGAATGATTCAGTAGGTCTTATAATAGGTGATATAAATAATGCATATATTATAATAGCTGATTCATGTGTTTTGAATAATTATGATATGGCTGTCAAAGCAGGATTTAATGGCGGTGCATATGGAGAGGCAAAGCTTATCGGCAGTGATTCATACAGTAAAGTTTCATTGTTGTCAGTACAGAAAGATTCAATTAAAGCAGCTTCAGATGCTGATATACAGGTGGCTGTGCTTGGCAATTCGTATAAGATGAAGGAAAATGACCCTGTTATTGCAATAGGACGCATAAATGGAAGTACAGGACAGACAAAATTTGGAAATATTACACAGATTACAGATGAGAGCAGTGTCGATAATACATTTGAGATGATGAGTATTGATATTATTCCATCATATGGCGACTATTGTTATATATTTAACAAAGGCGGCAATGTTGTAGGAATTGCAAGACCATCAGGTGATATGATGAAATTTCAGGCGGTTGGATTATCTGATTTAAAACCTCTTATTGAGACACTTTCAGCAAGCCCTGAGATTATATATCTTGGAATAAAAAGCACTAATGTGACATCAGTTACAGCTGAAAGATATAAGCTTCCGCTGGGAGTCTATATTACAGATGTGATTATGGACTCGCCGGCTTTTGAGGCAGGACTTCAATGCGGTGATATTATTACTGCTTTGAATGGAAATAGTGTTTTGACAATTCAGTCATTTAGTGAGAAACTATATCGGTGTGTGAACGGTGAGAATATCACACTGACTGTCAAAAGAGCCGGACGCGATGAGTACAGGGAACTTAATTTTTCCGTTGTGCTTTCTGTGAGATAACGGTATGTTCCGGTGGATTTTTGTGAAAATAATGAGTAAATATTTTAAAGAAGGAATAGGTAAAAGAAAATGCGTTATATTGAGACTTTAAAAGATGGTGAAAGAATAAGTGAGGTATATCTTTGCAAGTCAAAATCGACTGCGACAACAAAAGCGGGTAAAGAGTATGAAAATGTTATGCTTATGGATAAGACAGGTCAGCTTGATTCTAAAATATGGGACCCTAATTCAGGCGGAATAAGTGACTTCGATGCACTTGATTATGTTGCGATTACAGGACAGGTTACAAGTTTCAATGGAGCATTACAGTTAAAGATTGACAGAATCAGAAAGGCTGACGAGGGTGAATATATTGAATCTGATTATATTCCAAGCAGCCGTTTCAATATTGATGATATGTATAAAGAGCTTCTTCAGTTTGCAGGAAGTATTAAAAATACATATATTTCATCACTCTTAAAAGCATTTTTTGTGGATGATGCGGACTTTATCAGAAAATTCAAGTCAGTTGCAGCCGGAAAGTCTGTTCATCACGGATTTGCAGGCGGACTTCTTGAGCACAGCCTTAGTGTGACAAGAATGTGTGATAAAATTGCATCAAATTATGATTTTCTTAACAGGGATCTGCTGGTTGCCTGTGGAATGCTTCACGACTGCGGTAAGGTAAGGGAACTTGCAGAATTTCCTAAAAATGATTATACGGATGAGGGGAATTTCCTCGGACATATTGTAATGGGATACGAGATGGTTACTCAGAAAATGAATCAGATAGAAGGATTTCCTGAAACATTGAAAGCGGAAATAGGTCATTGTATACTTGCACATCATCGTGAACTAGAGTATGGTTCGCCGAAAAAACCGGCAATAGCGGAGGCACTTGCACTTGCATTTGCAGATGACTGTGATGCAAAAATGGAGACAATGCGTGAGGCACTTGAGGCGAAAGATACAAATGACTGGCTTGGATACAACAGATGGATTGATGCTAATATCAAGAGAACAATTGTGTAGATAAGAATTCATCTTATAGGAGAATTTATGTTAAAAAAAGACGATCAGGTTACGATTGAAATAGAAGATATAGGAACAGACGGTGCGGGAATAGGCAAAGCCGATGGTTATACACTTTTTGTAAAAGATGCGGTTATAGGTGATATTATAAAAGCCAAAGTTATTAAGGCAAAAAAGACATACGGATATGCAAGGCTCATGGAGATAATAACACCTTCTAAAGACAGGGTAGAACCTGTATGCCCTGTTGCAAGGCAGTGTGGCGGATGTCAGATTCAGCAGATGTCGTACTCAGCACAGCTTAAATATAAACAGAAGCTTGTCCGTGACAATCTGGCAAGAATCGGTGGAATAACAGATTGTGAAGTTCTTCCTGTAATAGGAATGGAGAATCCGTTTAATTACCGCAACAAAGCACAGTATCCGGTCGGAAGAAATAAGGACGGAAAAGTTGTAATTGGTTTTTACGCAGGAAGAACACACAGTATTGTAGATTATACGCAGTGTGCAATCGGTGCACCTGAAAATGCACAGATTCTTGAGAAAATCCGTACATTTATCAATGAAAACAATATAAGCGTTTATGATGAGCAGTCCCACAAGGGACTTATCCGTCATATTCTGATAAGAACAGGAAAACATACCGGTCAGATTATGGTCTGTCTTATTATAAACGGTAAAACGCTTCCGCATGCTGACAAGCTGGCAGATTGTTTAAAAGATATCAGCGGAATGTCATCAATTATGATTAACATTAATAAGGAAAGAACTAATGTTATTCTTGGCAGTGAATGTTCAGTAATATGGGGGAATTCCTATATCGAGGACAGTATCTGCGGGATTATGTTCAGAATTTCACCACTCTCATTTTTTCAGGTCAATCCTGTGCAGACGGAAAAGCTTTATCGTAAAGCTCTTGAATATGCAGAACTTACGGGAAATGAGACGGTTTGGGATTTGTATTGCGGAATAGGAACAATATCGCTTCTTATGGCAACAAAGGCACGAAAGGTATACGGTGTCGAGATTGTTCCACAAGCGATAGAGGATGCAAAAAATAACGCACTCCGCAATTCTCTTAATAATGCTGAATTTTTTGTCGGCAAGGCAGAAGAGGTTGTGCCGCGTATTTATGATGAAGACATGAAAAAAGCGGAAAATGAGCCTGTTGATTCAAAAGAAAATTCAAAAGAAAATTCGGGATTGCCCGATTCCGCTTCCGATGAGTCTGTAATGAGGATTAATCCTGATGTTGTGGTTGTTGACCCGCCTAGAAAGGGCTGCGATGAGACACTTCTTGATACGATTGTCAAAATGAATCCTAAGCGGATTGTGTACGTGAGCTGTGATTCGGCAACACTTGCACGCGACCTGAAATATCTTGCTGCTAATGGTTACGAGATAGATCGTGTTCAGCCTGTAGACCAATTCGCTCATACGGTGCATGTGGAGACTATTGTGTTGATACAAAAGAGAAACTCGTAGAAATCCTTTATTTTAGGCACTTTGCGAAACA
>ULVU01027914.1_pt1 | contig 11369 bp, 5 predicted proteins | sample 1959731 | NCBI WGS metagenome assembly ULVU01 (sample SAMEA4835794, study PRJEB28245) | human gut metagenome | biome: gut microbiome; material: fecal sample | place: Denmark | collected 2008 | reverse complement strand
GCCAGGCCGGTGCCATCCGTCACGGTCTGTCCCGTGCCCTGCTGCAGTATGACGAGAGCCTGCGTCCTGCACTGAAGAAGGCCGGCTTCCTGACCCGTGACCCCAGAATGAAGGAGAGAAAGAAGCCCGGTCTGAAAAAGGCCCGTCGTGCTCCTCAGTTCTCCAAGAGATAATTTATACAGATTATCCCAACAGCACTTCCAACACGGAAGTGCTGTTTTTCTTTACCCATTGCGGCATGATCCGATTGCGTGCCGTTTCAGCGCTATCAAATCGACAAATGAAAAAGCAGCTGCCCGAAAAATTTCGAGCAACTGCTTTTTGACGATGAAATCTGTTTTCACACGGTTATTCTTCATTTGATCCATCATCTATTTTGTTAAATTTTTAAAAAACCGAATCTGCGCTTTCTCGTTGTCATACCCGATGGAACGATAGAATTTGTGCGCCTCTGTTCTGGACTGCCCGGAATTCAGCCGAACGGCGTGTATGCCGCAAACCTTTGCCCAATTTTCCACAGCGCGCATAAGGGCTTTGCCGCAGCCCCTTCTGCGATATGCTTTTGACACGGCTAAACCTAAAATGTTGACCAGGCTTTCAAAATAAAGCGTGTTGTATTGCTCCGCATGAACATAACCGACGACCTTACCATCCATTATGGCAACAAAAACCTTTTCTCTGCTTGCATCCAGATTCTTCAATCTTTCCTTGACCAAATCGGCGTTACAGTTATAACCCAAATCCTGACAGCAGATTTTGTGAATATCGATATAGTCGTTTACATTTGCTTCTCTGATCATCCATTCAACCTCAAATCGGTTCAACACTCGCCAATACCATCCTGATTTTAACACATGAACACACAAAGTGCAATGCTCATTCTATCCCAACAACACCGTATTTTGCGTATGGCGCAAACGGTAGGCGTGGATATCATCCGTCTGCGAACACACGGCAACCTATGCCTATTGCGCGGCGGAGCGGAATGTGGTACTATGGAGAGAGAACGCCGAGGAGGTATGGTATGAATATTCTAATGCTGGAGGACGACCCGGCCATTGCCCAGGGGCTGCGTTATTCGTTGGAGAGTGAGGGCTACACGGTCACCCACTGTGCCACGGTGACCCAGGCGCTGGAGGCGGTGGGCGCCGGCCGATTCCACCTGTGCCTGCTGGATTTGACCCTACCGGACGGCAGCGGCTACGATGTGTGCAAGGCCATTAAAGCCAAGGACGACACACCGGTGATCTTTCTCACCGCCTTTGACGATGAAGTGAATGTGGTGATGGGCCTGGAGCTGGGCGCCGACGACTACATCAGCAAGCCCTTTCGCCTGCTGGAACTGATGGCGCGGATCAAGACGGTGCTGCGCCGCAGCAAGGGCGCTGCCACCGAGGAAATCCGTATAAACGGTCTGACCGTGCGGATGAAAGAGGGCAAAGTGCTGAAAAACGGGCAGGAAGTGATTCTAACCGCCCTGGAATACAAGCTGTTGCTGACCTTTTTGCAAAACCGTGGCCGGGTGCTCAGCCGCAATATGCTGCTGGAGAGCATTTGGGATGTGGCCGGCGACTTTGTCAGCGACAACACGCTGAGCGTATACATCAAGCGGCTGCGAGAGAAGATCGAGGACGACCCGGTGGAGCCGCAGATCATTAAGACCGTGCGGGGCATGGGCTACAAGGTGGACGAATGAGCGAGGACAAACATTTTCGCCGCGCGCTGGTGCCGGGGCTGGTGATCAGCGCCCTGCTTATCGGCGTGGGCTTTTGGCAAAGCATTACCATGGGCATAATCTGCCTGGTGGGCTGCGGGGCGCTGCTGGCAATATTCTGCCTGTACACCCGCAATCAAACCCGAGAAATTCGGCGGCTGTCCGATTACCTGACCACCCTGGTCAACGGCACGGCGCCGCTGCTGGTGCCCGCCAACAACCAGGAAGGCGAGCTGTCCCTTCTGGAGAATAACATTTACAAAACCGCCCGCAAGCTGCAAACCCAGGCGGAGCTGATGCAAAAAGACAAAACCTACTTGGCGGACGCGCTGGCCGACGTCTCGCACCAGCTAAAGACCCCCATCACCTCCATGACGGTGATGACGGATCTGCTGCTGGAAGAGGATCTACCCGCCGAAAAGCGGCTGGAATTCCTAAAGGGTATTTCCGCCCAGCTGGAAAAAATGCAGTGGATGATCACCACTCTGCTGAAGATCAGCAAATTTGACGCGGGCACGGCAGTGCTGCACAAGGAGCCGGTGGAGCTGGCCGCAGTGGTAGAGCAGGCGCTGGCGCCCTTTATCATTCAAGCGGAGCTGCGCCAAATGACGCTGGCCGTGGACTGCCGGCAAGGGCAATTTTTGGGCGACCGGCTGTGGACAGTGGAAGCGGTGCAGAATATTGTCAAAAACTGCCTGGAACACATGGACAACGGCGGCACCCTGCGCCTAACCGGCACCCAGACCGCCCTCTATTGCCAGCTGGTGATCGCCGACGATGGCTGTGGAATCGAAAAAGAGGACCTGCCCCATATCTTTGAGCGGTTTTACAAGGGCAAAAACGCCGGAGCAGACAGCGTTGGCATTGGACTGGCGCTGAGCAAATCCGTGCTGAACCGGGAGAACGCCACCGTGGAGGTGCAAAGCACCGTAGGCGTCGGTACCACCTTTACCATTCGATTTTATCGGAATATTATTTAAGGGCATTGACGGACGGTTCTTACAGCGGGCGGATACTATCCGCCCATACGAGGGCACTTTTGTAACCGATTGACCGTAGGGGCGGCAACCTGCCGCCCGCACTGCGTGCAATTCACTCATTGCACCCTACAAATGTATATTTTACGCAAATACATTGCCCCATTTTATAACAACGAAAAACGGACCACCTATACGGGTGGTCCGTTTCTTTTTGCTATTTTGTCCGTCTTTATTTAGCAGCGTTGAACTGGCGATCCAGCAGCACGTAATCCCGGGCGTTGATGATCCCGTCGCCGTTCACATCCAGCAGCTGCTCATAGCGGTCGCTGCCGGTCTTGGCATTCAGGCAGTCCAGGAAGGTGACCGTGCGCGTGTCTACCCCACAGCCGCCGGTGCAGGAGATGGTGGCCACGCCATCGGTGCTAAAGGCGGTAACTGCGTAGTGGTGATCGTCCGTGTACAGAGCGTACACCTCTTTATCCGCCGTGATATTCTCCAGCGTGTCGCTCCAACCGGCCAGCGCCTTACACTGGGGCAAAGCAAAGTCCGTAGGTGCAGCCGCTGTTTGGCCGCTGTTCACCGCTACGGCAGAAAGGAGCACATTCTTGGTTTCGTCCCCATAAAAGCGCACCTGATAAAAGTCCTTGACAACCGTCACATCTACCGTCATGGCGCCGGCCAGATCCGAACCGGTGGCGTACTCATAAGTAAAGCCGTTTTGCATCAAAGCATAATCCGCGGTGACAAAATTGCCGTTCTCATACTTCTCCGTATCCTGGTACACCACGCCGTCCGCAGCCAAACCGCCCACCGGGGCATAAAACACATTGTCCTGTTGCGTAGCGTTCACCGTAATGGTCTGCTGGCCCAGGGTCACAGCGGCCAGCGCCGTATTGGCGCGCAGATCCAGCGACGGCAGGTGGTTATTGGACACGATCAGGGTGGAAAGCGCTGTGTTGGCACCCAGGTTCAGTGTAGCCAACTGGTTGTTGGCACACTTTAGATAAGTCAGCGCTGTGCAGCCGGACAAATCCAAGGCGGTAAGCGCGTTGTTCTCGCACAGCAGGCGCTGCACACCGGCAGGCAATTTCAGCTCCGTCAACTGGTCGGCAGCACAGTTGATCTGGGTCAGCGCCGTGTTTTTGCTTAGATCCAGCGTGCCCAACGCATTGTCCATACAGGTCAGCTGGGTCAGCTTGGACAGGGCACTTACATCCAGCGAGGTCAGCCCAATGTCTGCGCAATAGAGATTCTGCAGATTATAGAAATACTGTATGCCCTCCAGGCTGACAATGGGGGTACCTTCCCCCAGCACATCCTCCTGCCACGCAGGCAGCATCATACGGGTGATGCTGCTGCGCTCAGGATCAGAGAGCATACCGTCGCCGTTTTTATCGCACTTCTCTGCCACGATTTGACGGAAGCCGGCGTCCGGGAAATGGGTCTCATCAATCGCCACATCCTGCGCCGCCCGTACAAGGAGTGTACCCGTAAAACAAGCGGACACCAGCAAGACGGCCAGCACCAGACTGAGCCATTTTTTGGTTTTTTGTTGCATAACTTAGAGTCCTTTCGTTGACGGGTTAAATTCTGTTAAAGGTCACCTGAATGGAGTTGGTCACAGTGGAGCCGTCCTCCAGGGTCAAGGTGCAGGTGATGGTGGCGGTGTATTTGGTGCCCAGCATGACGCCGCTGGCAGAAACCTTACCGGTTTGGTCCACCACCAGGTTCTTATTGTTGGAGGTCCACAAAGCGGACACATAGGCGTCTGCGTCTGCGGGATAAGTGCTCACGCCCAGCTGAATGCTCTTATTGGTGTATATACCGCCGCAGCTGTAAGACACAGATTCTACCTCATTGCCGTCGTAAGTGAACTTGAAGCTGTCAATGTTGATCTTCTGGTTCACCAGCTTGACGGTGATGGTCTTGGTATAAGTCCGATCGTATGCGTCCTTCAAGGTGTAGGTCACCTTCACGCTGCCGGAGGCGTCTGCGTTGGTCTTGGTAAGCACCAAGTTACCGGCAGCATCCGTAGCAGCGGTTACATTGTTTTCTGCCGCCGTGGTCCAGGACGGATCCTGCACCATCGCGCCGTCGGCATAGGCAGCAGACAGGGTCACCTGCTGGTTGTCATCCACAACCAGCGCCTTGCCCTCGGTCACCGCAGCGCCGCCGCTGGTAAAGCCAATCTCGCCGGGGCCGACGAACTCGTGGCCGACCAGGGCATTCTGGGCCTGTTTCAGTGCGGAGGTGGCAGTGTCAATGACATCCTGTGAGGACTCATAGTCCGCATTGACCGCCACGGCCTTATCGTAAGCGGTCTTAAACGCCATACCGTAATCGTAAGCGTAATCCTTGTAATCCACCGCACCGGCATCTGCAATAGCCTGCTGCAAGGCGGAGAAATCATAAGTCGTATAGGCAATCACCGTGGCGGTGTAGCCGCCGTCCACCGTGGTGGCGGTAATGGTGGCCTTGCCCTGGGATACAAAGGTGATCTTGCCGCTGTTGTCTACCGTGGCAATCTCCGGGTGATCACTGGTAAAGGTGCAGTCCCGCAGCGCCAAGGAAGCAATGGTGGCAGAGGAGGTTACCTTAGGCGTAATCGTCACGGTATCCTGCGGTGAGCCGTGGACCATATCCGTGTCCATGCTTACACCGGTCACCGCATAGCGGGTGAAGCAAACCGTGGTGGTGGCGGTGAAGCTGTCACCCTTCACGGTGGTGATGGTGCAGGTGATCTCTGCCCACTGGTTGCCGCTGTCTGTATTGGTCACCAGCCCGGTGTCGCTGACGGTGACCTTGTCGTTGGAGCTGGACCAGGTAATGCTCTGGTACAGACCGCCGGCAGGCGCCGTTACAGCAGACAGCTGAACGGTCTTGTTCTTCAAGCTCAGTTCATTGTGCAGGTAGCGGATATGACCCGGATTGGGAATGGTCACATTGGCCTGGGCCTCTGTATCTGCCGTCAGGCTCACGCCCTCGGCGATAATGTACTTCACCAAACCGTTGTGGGCGCTCTCCAGCAGCTCCACCTGGGCGTCTATCTCAGCCTGGGTGGACAAACCGCTGTCAATCATCGCCTTGGCCTGGCCACAGGCGGTCTCCAGCACAGCCAGGGAATCCTCCGTGTATATATACTGGCCCTTTGACTGATTGACCAGGATTTGGTATTCGGCGTACTTGGCTTCCAGCACGGAGTAGTCCGCACGCACGGTTACGGCACAAGTGGCGGTGTAGCCGCCGTCCAGGGTTTTCACGGTAATGGTGCAGTCGCCCACATCCACCGGCGTAACCAGTCCGTTCTCTACCTTGGCCACAGCCGGGTTCGAGGAGGTCCAGGTTACATCGTTAAAGGTTTTGTTAGAGGAACCGGCAAGCGTTGCATTCAGCTGTACCGGCTTCTGGGTCACCAGCAAATTCAACTGGGTCTGATCCAGGCTGACGCCGCTGATCACGCTGCCGCTCATTACAACGGTAAAGCTGCGGCTCAGTGTGCGGCTGTAATGGTCTGTGGTGGTCACCGTCACCTTCGCCCAGCCGTTGGCAGTGGCAGAGGAGGGACTCAGCACCAGCTTGCCATCGGTCTGCGTGGCTCTGATGTTTTTGCTGTCGTCCACCGTCCAGCTGATGCCATTGCTGTCTGCACCCGCCGGCACGACGGCGGCGCTCAGCTCCAGCTTGTTGTTCTCATGCAGCGTATTGGCGTAGCCGTTCTTGCTCAAGTCGATGGACAAGGCGTCGTTGTCGCCAATCGTACCGCTGGTGCGCTGATTATAGCTGCCTATGGCAGTGTTGCGACTGTAACCCACATAGCTTACATCAACGGACTGCGCTTTGATGACCTGATGACCTTCCAGCGCAGCACCGGCCTCTATCAATGCCTGTGCGGCCTGGTTGATCTCGTCCTGGGTCTTGGTGTTGTCGTTCATCACGGACTGGGCTTCCTCATAGGCCTGCTTAAAGGTAATGCCTACGGTGTACTCATAATCCTGATAATCCGTATCTTTATACTTCTCCAATGCGGCCTGCAGCGCGCTGCGATCACCGCCGGTGGATACGGAGCAGGTGGCAGTGTAGCCGCCGTCATAGGCAATGGCACGCACGGTGGTGGCGCCGGTGGACACAAAGGTCACCAAGCCTTTATCGTCTACGGTGGCGATATTTTCGTTATCGCTCTCCCAATAGAGGTCAGAGATGGATGCCTTACCCACGCCCAAGGTGCCTGATGGCTGTACCGTTGCCGTCAGCTGATGGGTATCCCCAATGGAACCGCTGACAGCCGACTCAGAAATGGTAATGCCGGTGGCAGGTGTGTACGCAAAGGAGACCCACACATCGTCCGTCCAGGTCTGGCCGAAGTGATCCGTAACCGTACAGGTAATCTTGCCGTAGTAGCCCTCGTTCTTCAACACATTAAAGGAGGTGTTCTTGGCAGGAGAAGCCACGCCGTTTTCAGAAATCACGATCTTGTCGGTAGAAGAGGTCCAGGTAACGGACGCATAGTTGGCATTGTTGGGGTACAGGCGTACATTCAGATCCAGCTTAGCGTCCTTGTATGCGCCGTCGGTAAGCAGCGACACATCATATTGATAGAAGTTGCTGGCCTCCTCGCCGTCCAAGTAAATCTCTACATTATTAATATGCGTATATTTCTCCAGGCCCTTGTAAGCGGCGATCAGCTTTTCCAACTGGGCGTCCACTTCTTTTTGGCTGGATGCGTTGGCGTCGATCAAAGCCTGGGACTCGGCGATGGCATCCTGGAAGGCCTGCCAAGTGGCCGGGTAATAGTTGGTTTCTGTCAGCTCCAGCGACTTATAGGTATCGATCTGGGCTTGCAGGGCGTCATAGTTGGTCACCACATTCACCTTGCACTGGGCGGTATAGCCGCCGTCACAGGTGGTCACAGTCACCACGCAGTCGCCGCCGCTCTTAAAGGAAACCACGCCGCTCTGGTCCACAGTGGCAATCTCCGGGTCAGAGGTGGACCAAATCACATCTGCCACAGAGGCCTTGCCCACGATGCCAAAGCCGGTGGGCTCCACCGTTGCCTTTAAGGTCTGGCTTTCGCCTACCTTGCCGCCGACGATCTCCGTGGTGTCCAGCTTAATGCCGGTAACCGGATCGTTGGCAAAGGCCACATACATGCTATCGGTGTATACATTATCCATATAGTCGGTGGCGGTAACGGTAATCTTAGCCTGGCAGGCCTTGTTGCCTGCGGGCTTCACAATACCGTTGGCGTCTACCTTTACACTGTCGTTATCGCTGCTCCACTTGATGGTGCGATACATAGCGGTCTTGGGTGCCACCTGGGCATCCAAATCCACAGAGTAGCTGTCATACCGCTTAGTGGTAGACACCTTCACGCTGCGGAACGCGCCGGCGTCCGAGCCGTCCTTGTTGACAAGGGTCACACCGGTCAAGCCGATATAACCGCCCAGCTTGTAGAAAGCGTACAGCAGTTCACGGGCGTATGTATTACAGCTGTCCTGGGCAGCCATAGGCTCATCATAATAGACATAATAAGCATAATCCAGCTTTCGGCTGAAGTCCTTATATAATGTTTTATTTTCGTTGGTGCGCTCGATCACCGTGTCCTCGCAGATGTTAATCACCTGCTTTAAGTAATCCTTATCCGGATACACGGTCACCTGCTTCTCCGCCACAATACCGCCGGAAGCAGACACGCAGTACAGGGTAGCGGTGCCTACATCCACACCGGTAACCACCGCGTCGCCGTTGTCGTTGCCCTTGGGGGCTACGGTCAGCACGCCCTCATCGGAGGAATACCAGTTGGCGCCGTAGCAGACCTGTGCCGAGGAGGTAGAGCCGCTAAAGGTCATAGTGTGAGACACATCCAGTGTCTTGCCGTTGATCACGGACAGATCATCACCGTTAATGGTATTGGTCTCTGCGGCGTTACGCACCACGCAAAGGGTCACCACATCGGACTGAATATCGCCGTCCTCAGACACACACCAAATATGTACGCTGGAGGCGCTGGTGCAAGAAGCCTTGGCCACCACCTTTACGGTGCCGGCGGTCTTGTCCTCGTCCTTCAGTTCAAACTGATCCGTATTATCAATATACCATTTTACATTCTTATTGGTGGCGTCTGCCGGGTCCACATTGGCCTTAACCAGCACACCGGAGCCATCATACACCGTGCTGGCAGTAACGGTGGCAAAATCCAGCGTTTTACCGGCCACCTCCGTCTGCTGCTGCTGCAACTTCACGCTATTGGCCAAAACAGCACTCTTTACGGCACTTTCAACAGTCACATCAATGCCGGACACCGGCAGACCGTTGAAAATCGTGGTCTGGGTCTGCACCTGGGAGATGGTGTAATAGCTGCCATCCAGCAGTTTGTAGCCGGTGGAGGCTTTCAGCACAACCGTGGCGGTACCGCCGGCCAGCGCCGTGTAGTTACCATCCTTGTCCAGCCTGGCGATCCCGTCCTCTACCGAGCCGTCGTGGTGGACCGTGGTGGTCTCGCCGGTGGTCTCGTCGGTCACCGTTTCATCATAGGCGTCGCCCGCCCACAGATACTTGGGATTGCCGTCAGCGTCCGTACCGTCCATCAGGCCCCAGGTAATGTTCAAATTATTGGCCTTGCTTACACGCACCGGGTACACCGTGTAGGTCAGCGTTTGCTGATCGCCGATATTGCAGTCCCGCTGGGCGTGGATCACCGCGTCGCTAAGCACCCGCCCGGTTTTGCCGGTTACGGTAAGCTCTTTGGTTCGCACCACCTGATTGGCAGCGGAAGTCGCCGTGATGGTGCACTTTTGACTGTTTGCAACCGTGCCCATGTTGCCCCCTGCGTCACGACCGGTGATGATACCGGTTTGGGGATCTACATAGGCCACACTTTCATCCGAGGAGGACCAGGTAATATCCGAAACATCGGCCGCAACGGGTTTTGCATCCGTAATGGCCATTTGGATCTGGGCGCCCTCCTGTACCGTATCCGGACCGGTAATGTTAAAGTCCGTGCAAGGCACACCGTCTACAACGTTAAACGTGATGGTATCATTATATTTCAATTTGAGCAGAATGTTGGCGATGATCTTCACCGCAGTGGCCGTCAGCTGTATAGCATCGGCAGAATCGCCCACAATATCCTTAATGGCAAAGCAAGCGTCCAACAGTGCCGCCAGCACATTGCGGTCAATGTCGATACCCAAATACTTGATCAGAATGTCCGCCAGTTTTTTGGTATCAATGGTGCCGGTATGGTCCAACTTGTAAATATAGTTGACCAGCTTTAACAGATTGTTGATAAATCCTTCCGTATCCGGCGACACAACGATGGTCACCGTACCGGTGTTCTTAAAGGTTACCAAACCGCTGTCATCCACCGTGGCAATCACCTTGCCCTGGGTAAAGACGGAAGAGCTCTTTACAGAGTAGACCACGCCCATGTGCAGCCGCACCGGGGTGGTCACGGCGCTCAGCTGGCAGGTGGTGCCCTTGGCTACCGTGGTCTCAATCTGGGACTTATTGGTGATATGGGTACCATTGGGCAGGAAGTTGGCATAAAACGCATCGTTCTTCGTGACCGTCACAGCCAGCTTGTCGTCTGCCTTTACTTCGCCGTTGGCGTCATACAGGGTAACATGAACAACGGAATTGATATTGTCCAGGTATTTGCGCAGGGACTCAATCCATTTGGCGGAATAGGATTCAAAAATCTTGCCCAGGGCAGAATCCGCACCCATGGTCTTTTCAATCAGGGCAATGATCTCGTCCGTGTCCATGGTGTCCACATTCACCTTATCATTGAACAGGGCTTTTTCCAGCGCGGCGCCAGCAATCTTGCCCACCAGCGGCACCGGCTTTACCTCATTGTCAATCCAGTTGTGGATCACAGCACCCTTAGAGGAGTCAAAGGCCTTGACCAAGCCATTTTGGTCCACATCCACCAAAGTGGGCGCCTCGCTGTACCACTTGACATAGCCGTTGTCCGGGATCTCGCAGTCAATGAGCTTGTAGCTCAGTTGCAGCGTGTCGCCCTCCTTCATCGTCTCATGGTAGGCGTTGCCCTGCTCGTCCGTATCTTGTACCGCATTGCCGTCTTCATAAAACAGCTGAATGTTGTACACGCCGATCACGTCGCCCGCCCAGGCAGAAAACGCCGGGGTCAGCACGGTGATCACCGTGAGCACGGACAAAAAGACACTGAGCAAGCGCTTCTTGCTGTACATAAACTTCATAGAACCATCCTTCCGCTTTGCCGCAACGACAGCACCCCTTGCACTGCCCGCTTAGCACCTGTATTTCGGCGCACCGCGACAACATTTATACATAATAATTATAAAACATGAATAAAGTTATTGCAACGCACTTTCCGCGGTTTTGCCCCGAAAACATGCCAAACTTTGGCACCGGCTTTTGTGGATTATCGACAAAGAAAAATGAACGAAAAATAAATAAAGGACGGAATGCGAATATCCGTCCTTTAACTTTTTGTATATGTTCATATTACATTGAGTACACCCAAAAAGGCTTTAGAGCCGTCCGGATGCTCAATCACTTTGCGGCTGTCCCGCACACGCAGGGCGCAGGCATCACCGATATAAAGGGTGTATTCCACCGTTAAGAGCCGCCGATCCGCTGCGCCGGTGCGCAGTTGCACGGCCACAGTCGCCGCCTCGTTCTCATCCATCAGC
>ULVU01011568.1_pt1 | contig 11532 bp, 10 predicted proteins | sample 1959731 | NCBI WGS metagenome assembly ULVU01 (sample SAMEA4835794, study PRJEB28245) | human gut metagenome | biome: gut microbiome; material: fecal sample | place: Denmark | collected 2008 | reverse complement strand
GGCCTTTTTGAGCGCAGTCACGACCGCCTCCAAGTAGTAAGGACTGGCGGGAAGGCGGTTGAGCTGGCTGGTGGGGAACTCTCCCGAAATAGCGGTCAGCGATAAAAGCCGGAACGGAAGCGTATCCGGCTGTGGAAAATAGTTGGTGCTTTTCCCAAGTAGTCACCTCCCTTGAAAGCACAGGATTTTTACCGTAATGACTGAGGACTTCGGTAAAAATAGGCTTCCCTATGAGGGAAAAAAGCCCGGAAAATCGGGCGTTTCAGCCGCTTCGCTGGATGTCGGGCTGGCGAAGGTCCAAAATGGTCAAAAATCCGAGATGGATTTTAGACTCGTTTTATGCTCTGTCAGCCATTGCGGAAAACGCTGCTTCTCCATGATGTAGATTTTTGTGCAATCCTGGTCGCCCAGTTCAGCCGTGTTATAGGCGTCGCACAACAGGCCGGTATCATCAGCCATCACAAAGGAAGAGAGAAGATCCAGTAATTGCTTTTCCGACAAATTATCGTAATCGCGTATCCGCCTGTCGGGAAGTGCCCGGTCATAGACCTGGGCGAAACAGACAACGCAATCGCGGTAATACGGAAGTGGGTGTTCTCTTGCGTATTGATCAAGGACAAAATAGAGCGGGTCCAACAGGAACTCATCGCTTTGCCGCTGTTTGCGCTTTGGCAGCAAACAGGGCAGCGTCACCTCCAGCACCCTGTCCTCGCAGTTGACAGTGATGCCGTGCGTTGCACCGGCGGATTTGAGATAGTCTCCTTTGCGGATGGTCGTGCTGGAATAAATCAGATGCCGCAGCCGGCAGGCAATCCGCTCTGCCCGCAAAGCGGCATCTATGGAAAGTGTTTCATAGTTGTCGGGGTAACGCTGGATGTCAGTGGTGTCCAGCGCGTACAGCGCATTACTCAGACGGGATATATCGTCGAGAATGCTTCCAATGCGGTGGGATATTAGTTTTCGATCCAATCATGTGCCTCCTGCTTTCTTGAAATAATTTGTCCGGCCTTCCTCGTCTACAGTACAAAATCCGGATATGCCCGGACAGTCAATTTTGGCGATTTGTGCCGGAGCATCGACCAGCATGATACGGCGGCTTCCCCCTTTGTTGCCCCGCAGAGCATGGCAGACAAGCGCCTCTTGCCCGGCGGCAATATAAGCGATCTCATACAATTCACCATCGGCAAAAAACACAAGTTTAACGGGAAAATCAGCCGGAGCGTGGTAATCTACCCGCCGGATGAAGTCCAGCAGGACCCACACTGCCCGGACAAGCACATGGTCGGTTTTTGGTGTTTGCCCTGCCAGGAAATAACCGCCGCCGTCTGTTTGAAAAATGCGGCCCTGCCTCTCCAAATGAGAGAGCAGGGCCTTTGCAGTATCTTCTTTGCCAGGGTGAAAACAAAGAAGCTGATGTTCACAGAGGCCGGGGTACATTGTTACAATCCGCAACAAGTCCGCAGCCTCGTTCCCATAGATTTCAGCCCTGGTCTTCATGGGGCTCACCTCCTTTATTAAAGGCGCCAATCAGACGCCTTCAAAGCGCATTGTTAAATAGGAATTGTGGAAAGACGCCATTAGAGCGTCAATCCGGCGTTTTTCGAGAACAGTAGGAAAAAAGGCGTCTTATAGGCGTATTGGAACTGTCAATGATGCGTTTTCCGGAGATTACAGCAATCCTCTTTATTGGGATTTACAAAATCTCTCCAGAATTGATAGTGTTCCGTTACATCTTCACAGATTGTCTTCTGCGGAATATGGATTTTTTCCACGATCCGCTGCTTTTCTTCCAAAGGAAGATGATAGTAGCCTCCTTGCCGCACGGTATATTTAGAGAAATCAACACCCCGAAACCACTGCTTAATCCACGAATTGACGCGCAGAAATTCAACCACACACCGCTCAATTCCCAAATCATTCAGCTTGTCGAAATCCATGTATTCCTCGATGATGGGACTTAATCGGATTGCTACATCATACCCTTCCGCTTGCAGAGCCTGAATTGCGCGGATGCGCTGACTGGGAGGACTGGCCTTTTCAAATTGGGCGGTTTGTGCATCGTCCAGGCAGGTCACAGTAATTTGAACATGGGCCAGTTCCTTGTCCAAGATCTCTAAATACTCCGGGGCAGCGGGAAGTGCAGACTTCGTGACGATGAGATAGCTTACCCCGCACAGATTCATCTCCTGGATGGTCTGGTAGGTAGTGCGGTACTGGAGTTCACAGGGCTGAAAACAGTCTGTCATGCCTCCAAGCCTGATGATGCTGCCGGATGGGAGCCTGCGGATTTTCCGCCGGACCTTTTCAATGTCTGCAACACGAGGATGCGCCGCATCCCATAATCCGCGAAAATGAAGCAATGAACGGGCATAGCAGTAGTTACAGTTGTGTTGACAGCCGCAGCCGTAAGTATCTAAACGGGTGTTATATTTGCATTTGTCGCCCTCGTTGCCTCCAACTTGCTTAAAGAAACTCTTAAACTCGCTTTATATCACCTCTAAATTCATTGTTTGATTACTTTATTGTCGGATACATTGGACTCACCTCATATAAAATTCTAAATGGTTGCGGAGGACGGTACTGCCCCGCCGTCTGTTGGTAAAGCATCCAACCATGTTCTTTACACTACTCTGCGCAATAAAGGGAGGCGCTTCCGCACCTCCCAGAGAAAATGCCTTTTAAGCGGAATCAGATTGTTCTTGGCGCTTGCGCTCCAAAAGTTCCCGTAGTTCCCTGCGGTCTGTGGTTATGAGATCTTTTTCCAATGGACTGGCCTTGAACTCCACCATGATATTGTTATTATTGGTGGAGATTAGGCCGCTGCCGCGCTCAAAGTGGGTGACCTCCATCGTTTCCGCATCAGACAGGTGCAGGGTCTCCTGGACCCGCTCTGCTTCATCGTCCTCCAAATTCAAAATGATTTTGGTTTTGCTGTTGTTGATGATGCCTTTCCCGAAACGGCCTTCGTCCAGATTGAAAAAGTCGTTAAGGTCCTGGCTGGCGCAGATCGCTGACCCACCAAAGCCGCGAACGGTTTTGAAAATCTCCAATACGAAATCGCCGGCCAGCCGGGTGCCGGTGGCTCCGGCGCCGGAAAGAAGCTGCCAGCACTCGTCAATAAAAATGGCTTTTTCCTCGGTGCGGTCAGCTTTGGCGCGGTCCCAGACAAAATCAAGGGCCACGAACATCCCCACAGTCAGCAAATCACCAGTAAGCGAGGAAATATCCAGTACGGTGTACTTATTATCCAGCCGCACATTGGTCTGCTTGTTAAAGGTACTGGCGGAGCCATTCACCAGACGGTTGAGGATATGGGCCATGCGAGTGGTTTCCGGGGCAGCCCTCAAAATCTCATACAGGTCACCCAGCACCGGCATCTCCCGGTAGCAGCCCGGATTGGCCGGGTCTTCCAGGGAGGCGTTGTCATGGGTGATGCCTTTGGCATTGTAAGTGCGGATCAGAGCCTCATCCAATAGTTGCCGTTCCTCGTGAGACATATCGGGTATCAACAGACTGAAGAATATGTGGAGTTGCTGGATTTTGGCGGCCAGTTCGGAGAGCTGGATTCCCGGCCCGTCCAGAAGCTCGCTGACCGACCGATCCACCTTGCGGATCTCCATCACATTGATGCAGTGCGGGCTGGCCGGGGAAATCTGGATAAACTCCCCGCCCACATTGGCACAGGCACGGTGGAATTCGTGCCCTTTCAGCGGCGCAATGATGAAAACGGGAATGTTTTTCCGCCTCATTCTTAACGCCATGAGCTGCATCGTAAAGGTCTTGCCTGCGCCGCTGGTACCCAGGATCGCCATATTGGCGTTCTTGTAAATCGCAGAGTTGAAAATATCCACGATGATGAGGGAACTGTTATATTTGTTGACCCCCAGAAGGATTCCATTGTCGTCGCACATCTCAAACGAAGTGAACGGATAGCAGCTGGCCGCGCCTCCAGTCAACAGGTTGCGCTTACCACGCTCGAACAGTCCCTTTTCCATGGAAACCAGCGGGAGGGCAGAACAAAATGCCTGCTCCTCCCGAAAATGGCAGTTGCAGACATCCATATCCTGCGAAAGCAGGAGCTTTTTTATTTCGCTGGCCTTCCACTCCAAGTCCTCCACAGAAGGGGCAGTCACAGTAATCAACAAGTTGAGATAATAGAAATCTTCGTTGTTCGCAAGGCCCTCCTTCAGAAAATAGCCGCTCCGAATAGCGCCGTCTATATCATCGAAGTCCGTGTTCGTGTCGCTGGCATCCTTGATTTTTGACCGGTTGATGCGGAGCTGCTGGCCGACCCGCTGAATAATGCGCTCTTTGGGTTGGCGTGAAAGAAACATATCGAGGTCAATGCCATCACCGGCATTGACGATCAAACTCAGCCAGCCCGCGGGCACCTGGGTTTTGTAACCATCTGATGGGACGAGCAGATAAGTATAGTACAGCCCATCTATGCAGAGATACCGTCCATGGGTGAAGTCGATGCTTTTGGGAGCAGCAAATTCAGCCGCCGGGATGCGGTCAATCTCACCCTCCCGCCCCTTGTCGAGATACTGCGTCACAACTTCCTGCACCCGCACCGACAGAGGCTTGACCGCACTTTCATTTCGGCACAACAAATTGTAGAGGACATCTACGGTAAATTCGTCCTCGTTTTCGTGGACAACGACCTCGTTGCCGCATTGACGCAGGTAATTGGATGCCGTGTGGACAGCACTTTGGAGAGATTGAATTGCCTCATCTTCCTGTTCGGAGCGCCGTGTATTGTTCCAAGGCTCATACTCAAAAATCAAAAAGAAGCGTCGTGTAACCGCCTCATGGGAGCCGACCTGTTGAACAAAATCCAAATAGTCCTCTTGCATCAAGCGGCACTGTTCATTGTCCTCCTGCGCCATTTCACGGCGTACTGTGTCCAGGTGGCGGTTGATGTCGGCACGCCGGGTAAGCACTTTGATCTGCAATTTAACAGGACTGATTTTTAGGTATGAGACGAAAGAGTAGATAATATTTCTCTGTTCCCGTGCGCTCCGTAGCATGAAGTTGATGGGGACCACCTCAACCACCTTGACAAATCGGTGGTCTTTCGTGTAGATAATGCCGTTGGCGATCTTCTCAATGGGCAGATAGTCTGCCACCGGATTGACGCAGGGAGGCTTCTCCTCCTTGATATGGGCGGGGCGTTTAGGCATCCGCTCTTTTTCAGGCCGCTTCTTTGCTTTCTTTTTCGCCTTATTGGCCTTGACAGGCCGTTCCTTCCTGGTGTTTTTCTTGGGCCGGAGCTTTTTGCGGATCTCATATCCACGGACTTCATCAAACTCAGCTGGGAAATCTGCTTCACCAGACCGCCGGTGCTTCGGCGCCTTGGGCTTTCTCTCCTTTGGAGGCTTCTGTTTGAGATGCTTGCCGGCTGATTTGGAGGGAGCCGTTTTTTCACAGGGCTGTTCACCGTCACCGCCGACAACGCGGCGATTCCGCAGGTATTTCAGAAAAGTGACCAGAAACTGCGATAGGCTTTCTCCTGAAATGCCAATGAGGGCAACCAATGCCACCGGGAGCGCAGTCAGGCATAAAGCAATAATGCGGGCAGTCAATCCAAATGGAAGGAACAAAAAAACCGGCGTCCCGATGGCAAATGCCAGGATGCCGGCTTCAATCACATTCCGCGCACGGAACATACCGCCAAAAAAAGTGCCTGTTTCTATAAAGTTCGGCGGTATGATATAAATATCATGGTCATTCTTGTTGCTCATGTATTACCTCGTTTCTGATGCCGGGGTGCGATACAGTCAGCCAATAATCCAGAAAGGACCGCCTGCTGCCGCACGGCGGCTTGCTTCGTTTAAGATGATGGATAAATCCCAGAGTTGTTCACTGCGCTTATAACTGGCCGGGTCTGCCACCATGATCTGACCATCCTTCACGCCGCGAAGAACGATGAAATGGCCGGATGAAGTGAAATGCCCCTCGGACATAATTGCCACAACCAGCTTGCCGTCAGCAAGAGCATCCAGAATCCGCTGGGGCTCGGAAGTCGTGCAGCCGGACACCGGAAGCCCCCATTCCTCTGCAGCAGCGGGAATCAATGCGTGATAAGAGCCGCTGCTTTTGCACCAATAGCCATTATCATATGACCACTTTGCCATTTCCACCGGGTCCACCATATCGTCCGTGAGGGAGGAAACCACGATTGCCATGGCGGTGGGGCCGCACCCATAGCCGCCAATGTTATCGGTACCATAGGGTTGACTGGCATAGCGTTCATCCAACTGATTGTAATAAACAACCGGGGTCCCGCCGTCGGTAAAGGTCACATCTCCCAGCGAGGGAATGCTGTTGCCGGTCCATTCAACCAGATTTTGCAGAAGTCCGTCACCAAGAAACAAACTGAGGTTGGAGGCATAATCAGCGGCCAGCTCCTTTTGTTCATCGGTAAGAGCAAAGACAGTATCAGCAAGATATGACTCACCATTGTAACGGATGGTGTAAACCATCCAAGTTTCCGTAGTTGTGATTGCTTCCCCGGTTTCCGGGTCCTCAGCCGTGACCTCACGGCTTTCCTGTACGCTGGTATAGGAGTAAAGATGTTCTTTATGCTCTCGCAGGGCAGAGGCCAGGCCATCCAGTGAAATGCTCTCAAAGTCTTCATCCCGGGCAGCACAATACTGCGAGATGATGAGGTTGGCGTTGTAGACAGGGCCGGAGGAATAGGGATTTTTGATCTCCATCTGGTCAGCACCAGAAGAGGCAAAGTCCACTTCGATACGGGCCATCACATCATCCAGCGCCTCACCCAGAATGGCGTTGATGGCAAAGGTAATGTCGTTGGCGTTTTCTACGATGGCGGTTTCGCTGTTGAGGATAGGCGTATCAGGATCAGCTGGTGAAAAGGCATTGACCAGCCCGCCAAAAATCAGGCCGGGCAGCATCAGGAGGAAAAGGACAGGCAGCAAAAGCAGAATGGCAATGATGGCAATGATTTTGCCGATGTGCTTTCGGCCGGCCCAGACGGCCCCAGCCACAGCCCCATAGGGGCCGCCGGCGGCAGCGCCTTTCGCTGCTCCAGAGATGGCCTTGCCAGCTTTGATAGCGCCTTTGACCGTATGTGCGGCAGAGGCCGCAGCATCTACTGTTTCGGCGGAGCTGTTTTTTTGTTCTTCAGCCATTAGAGTTTGTCCTTTCTTTTGGGAGTAGGCGGCAGTTTCTTCACGATGGATTCGTGATAGGCAATCGAGCCGTCCGGTGCCATATAGGGAGATTTTTCAACCGCATCCGCAGCATACTGCTTATACCAGACGGTACCATCTACGGAGTGAACGGTTGTGTACTGGCCTTCCGGCGCCACATACTGGTCTGCATGATACATACCAAAAGCGATGCCTTCTGGATGTTCCGGAGTGACTTCTGTGCCGGTAATGCGGCCACCGCCGATCTCCACATTCTGATAAGTGGGAATATTCTCGGCCCCGGGCTCCAATGCCGCATGACCCATGTAGGAATGCAGAGCCTCTACAGCTTTATCCCCGGTCATAGTTCCCATCTGGGTGATACTCCCGGTAGCAACCGATCCTATGACATTGTTGGCAAAATTGCCTCCTTTGCTTACGGAGGAGGCGTAGATATGTCCACCGATGCCGCCTGCAGCGCCGCCGACCAGCCCACTTAATCCGGAGGACTTGGCATCCGGGGGCGTTGTGGCCGTTTTGACCGCATTGTTGGTAACATTCCTTTTAATCACACCAGCCAAACCGCCGCTGGCAAAACCAGCGCCGAATCCAGCACCGCCTTTTCCGCCACCGTTTGCACGGACATGGGAGGAATGACTGCTGCGGCCTCCCGCAAAGTGATTGCTGGCAAAGCTCTTAAATCCGCTGAATCCCCTGGCCGTAATCATAGCCTCCGCCAGCATACTGCCGCCGGTATGGCCGACATTGACGCCCAGACTTGCCATAAAAGAATCGATCTTCTGTGATACTTTTAGGAATCCGATTGCGCACATAAACCAGATCAGCACATTCCCCGAAACGGCCTCCTTGCCTACGGCATCCACTTGTGCCTGAACTTCTTCCTCCGAAATGGCGAAAGCAGGCTGGCAGAACAGGCAGGAGAGGGCTGTGACCATCAGCGCAAGGAACAAAATTTTCTTGAGTCTTTTCAAAATGGCCCTCCTTACAAAGAGAGCGGGTTGGAGATAAACGAACCAACCATGCTCGTGAACAGGCGCAGGCACCAGGCGTTCATCAACAGAAGAAAAATCTGACCGCCCAGCATCCGGCACCAGGATTTCCAGATGTTTGATGTTGTCTGGCTTGCCCCCATGGAAAAGGCTACTGGAGCCGTATAGACCAGCACGCCGAGCAATACATATCGCTCTGCCGCTTCCAGCAGCAACTTCAGGTAGTTCCACGCCAGAATGATGACTAAAATCAGAGTGATAAGGGCCACAGCCCCATTGGCGCACACCCCGATGATGACCAGCATGACAGAGTTGAAATCTGCAAAACTGAGTGCCGGCAGCTCCGAATCCATAATCCAGTTATACGGTGTGCCGCCGATGGTCAGGATCATGCTGACAATCTCATTGGAGAAGAACGCCAAAAGAATAAAAATGACGGACCGGATGCTCAATTTGAGCGGGTCTTCCGCTTCAATACCGGCTCCCAGGCCAAAGTTCTTGAATAGCTGCCACACCCAGTTGAGGAGAATGATACCGATGCCCAGTGCCACAAAAACGCTGTACATCGTTTCAGCTGCGGGAAAGTAGCGCAGAAATACCGCCATATCGCAGCCCAGTGCCCCCAAAACCGAGGTGGTTATCAAGTCAAGGCCCGCCATGACCTGCTCTGCAATCCATTCAACGATGCCGTCCAGAATACCCATAGGTCATGCCTCCTTTCGTCGGGTATCAATGTGACGCCGATCAACCTGCCCACTGACCACCCTCAAAGAAGGGGACGATATAGGACATGATAAAGCCCAGACTGTTTAAGATGGCCCAGGTGATAACAATTCGTTTGAGCCAAGCCCTGCTTTCATCCACCGTTTTACCAGAACGGGAGAAATTCATGAGCAGCAATGCTACCGAAGCGGTCACAATGGCCGCAATCGTGGAGATAGCGAGGATCTGCGTGTAGACATCCTGCATGATTTCTGTAGCCTTTGTCCAAACATCGGTTGCGGCAAAGGCCGGCTGGCTGAACATCAATGAGACGGTGGGACACAGAAACGCCATATAAGCGATTCTGCCAATGGAAAAACGGCGCGGAGGGCTGGTATCGCCGTTTCGCTTTTGGTGAGGAATCTTGCGTTTTTTCAATTTTCGGACCTCCAATCCAAATGTAATATGCGGGACTCAAACAAAAGAGGAGCCCGCAGCTTTTGTAATAGATGCGGGCTCCCTCCCCAATCAGCCGGTCATTAGGGCAGCAAAAAAGCACCTTGAAAAAGGTGCCGTTCACTGCCTGCATTCAGTTTTGGGTGCAAGTTTGAGCATATTCAGTTTAGCACACCAGGATTTACGGCTCAAGGGCAGGAATGCGCCAATTTCATTCCCGTATTCTGCCAATTATTTGCCCTTGGCTTTTTCATCTGGTTTTGGTGCTGGGAAAAACTGTTCCAGCATATCCAGACTGTCTTTGGAGGTGTACCCCCATAGTACGGAACTGAGTGCGTCAATGGCTTCCCTGCGTCTGCGGTAGTAAGTGCGGAATGAGATGTCCCGGATATGCGGACGCAAATTCTCGATGATCTCCTCCACATTTTTGAGCTGCTGCGGGGAGAGGAAGGAGTAGTAAAGCAGCCAGTAATAAGCCTCGCCATTCTTATGGCGGGTGCGAAGCAATTCGACTGCCGAATCCAGGAGCTTCAGCATCTTGTGGCTGCGCTCAATGCACTTGGCATGGTGTTCAATATCGCTCCCGTTCAGATCGGCGCCGGCCAGATAGATGGAATCCAGAAATTCCTCAATGGATGTTCCGTATTCGATCTCAAACTTGGACCGCACATGCTGGACAGAAATTTCCAGGCTCCACACCACATCACGGTATTTTTTCAGCAGTTTCCAGGTATCATGGTACAGAGGATTTTCTGCGACATCTTTTTCAACAAATTTTTTCATGGTAAGACCTCCTTGTTCAATTCTCCGCGACGGGAGAAAGTGTAAGTTCAAAAGTAGCGACCTGCCTGTTCCCGCACAGAATAGACAGGCCAAAACAGAGCGTTGACTGTTCCCGCACGCGGGGTAGTAAATCTTCCCGGCAGTCGCCCGATAAGGGATATAACTTATAGCGGGAGAGGGGACAGCCAAAGCACGAAATCCCTTGTGCCATCAGGATTTGAGCCATCTTTTGGATGATAATTTCAATGTGCGATTTTGAAACGCTATTGAGTTCGTTTGAAACGATGATCTCATGCTCTATAATTGGCGTGTTTTGACTGGAGCCTGATTCATCGGGGAGTTCCAAACGGATGTTGAGCGTCATAGCGACCTCCTCTTTGTCCACCATAACATCCGATATTTCAAACATGGTGGACAGGTAATTTTTCAAATAGACCACGCTGCCGTGTCGGCCCGGGAAGGACATAAGGGAGATATAGTCCAGCGCGGCCAGCTTTTTGAGGACGCGGCCGACTGTCGCCCGGGACAACCCCCAGCGGACAGCCAGTTCAGTGTAGGCAACAAGAGGATTGCCGGTGCCGTTGCGGAAATAAACCACTGGCCCCAGGTCTGATCCCTGTACCTGATTATCGTTGTAGACGGCTGAAACCCAGAGATCCAGAATAATATCCATTTCGGAGCATCGGCTTGTGCTGATGAGATCTGTGACAACGGAAACGGGCAGAAAGAAAAAGCCGGTATCCTTTTGGCAGGGAGCATTATATTCAAGCACCGTGTTATGCCGCGCCCAGTCGCAAATTTTATAGCGGATCACATTGCCGCGATCCAGTGTCTGAAAAGTGATAAAGTGCTGTTTCTGCAGTTGTTCCAGCACTGTCAACGCCTGGCATTGAAACCGTGTGCGAAACCATTGGGACACTTCCTTGAGTGTGCAGACCCATTCGCCCGGATAGATGGTATAGCTAATACCATCAATGCGGCGGTATGAAGTGCGGAAGTTTGCGTAACTGCAAAGCACGGTAAAATAAAAAAGACCAGAGCCTCCGCTTGTGCGAATGCTCCGGTCTGCCATCAGCCGATGGACGAATTGCCGATAAATCCGGCATCGTGGGTAATCCACGACCTGTTTGATCTGTAATTGATAAGCCGGCATGGAAACCTCCTATTTTAAGATTGATTCTATTGCATAAAAATGATAAAATAGCCCGGGATGCGTATAAAAATAACACACCCCGGGCGGGCCGCTCTGCTAATAATCTGCTAATTTGCGTTTTTACAAAAGCTCAAAAATGCCGTCTGCTAATTTTTTGCTAATTGCGCGAAAGGTATTCCAGCGCCTTGAAACTGTGCAGAATGACACAAAACAGCGTGAGAAACCAAAAATTTATTGGGCTAAATTGACACAAAACGAAGCGGAATGTAGT
>ULVU01037097.1_pt1 | contig 11582 bp, 9 predicted proteins | sample 1959731 | NCBI WGS metagenome assembly ULVU01 (sample SAMEA4835794, study PRJEB28245) | human gut metagenome | biome: gut microbiome; material: fecal sample | place: Denmark | collected 2008 | reverse complement strand
CAGTGACATAAAGTAAGACATTTCTTTTTCCTCCTAAAACTCCAGATAGGGATATCGCTGTTACGCGCTATCCCTATCGAAGTATATTTTGTTAGAACCGTACTTAAATACCTGTATAACTCTTACTGAATTGCTACGTAATCATCGGGAACGGTGATACCCAGCTCCTCACAGATCTTGGCATTGTACTTCTTGGTAACATTGGGAGCATAACGTACATCCATAGTAGTGATGTCTGCGCCCTCAGCCAGGATCTCGTAAGCCATCTCACCGGTAGCATATCCCAGATCGTAATAGCTGATGGATAAGGTTGCTACGCCACAGCCGTTGCAGATACCCTCTTCACCTGCAATAACAGGGATCTTAGCGGGAGCTACGACATTATATACAGTCTCGGTTACGGATGCCAGTGTGTTGTCGGTAGGGATGTACAGAACATCGCACTCGCCTGCGGCAGCCGTGGTAACGGACTGTACTTCGTTGGTATCGGCGATAGCATACTCTTTATATGCAATACCATCTTTGTCCAGAGCAGCCTCAAACAGCTGAATCTGATACAGAGAGTTAGCTTCTGCGGAGCAATATAACAGACCAACCTGCTTTACATCCGGGAACAGTTCCTTTAACATAGCTTCCTGCTCTTCAATAGGAGCCAGATCAGAAGTACCGGAAATATTTCTGCCGGTAGCACCGGACCAGTCGGAGATCTCCAGTGCGGTAGCATAATCCGTTACGGAAGTACCTAAGATGGGGATCGTGGTGGTAGCTGCTGCTGCACTCTGTAAAGGAGAGGTTGCATTGGCAAGGATCAGATCCACACCATCAGATACGAACCCATTACAGATGGTAGCTGCGGTGGTCTGCTCACCCTGTGCATTCTGCAGATCAAATTTTACATTATCACCAAGCTTTTCTTTTAAAGCATCCTGGAATCCCTGGGTTGCTGCATCTAGAGCTTCATGCTCAACCAGCTGGCAGATACCGATGTTATATACCTTGCCATCTGTGGAAGCGGCACTAGTAGCTACTGCTTCACTCTGGGCTGTGCCGGTAGCTGCTGCGGTGGAAGCAGTTCCGTTATCGGTGCTGCCACAACCTGTCAGGACAGATGCTGCCATTACTGCGGTAAGTACTACAGATAATAATTTCTTTTTCATAATAAATGTCCTCTTTTCTGCGGATCTTACGATCTGCTTACTGTAATGCGCAGACGCTTTACCCCGTCAAAGCGTTGCACTGATAAATATCATAACCCATAAAAGGACATTCGTCAATCAAAATTCATCGATGCTTTGAATAATAATGATCTAATTTTTAGATATTATCTTTTTTCACCACATCTCCGGGTCTTTTGAAGATATGTCCAGCAGGGATCACCCCTCTGACACAGGAAGTAGGATACACGTTGGAATTGCGTCCGATGACTGTTCCGGGATTCAGTACGCTGTTGCAGCCCACTTCTACATGGTCTCCCAACATGGCCCCCATCTTCTTCAGCCCGGTTTCAATCTTCTCTTCTCCGTTCTTTACAACCACCAGCGTCTTGTCGCTCTTCACGTTGGAAGTAATGGAACCGGCTCCCATATGGGACTTGAAGCCCAACACACTGTCTCCCACGTAATTATAATGAGGCACCTGTACTTTATTGAACAGAACCACGTTCTTAAGTTCCGTGGAATTGCCAACTACCGCGCCTTTACCCACAATGGCATTGCCACGGACAAAGGCACAGTGACGGACCTCCGCTTCTTCATCAATGATCAGCGGACCGTTCAGGCAGGCGGTAGGAGCTACCTTTGCGTTCTTTGCCACCCAGATATCCTCGCCTCTTTTTTCATAAATTTCTTCCGGCAGTCTCTTACCCAGTTCCAGAATGAAATCGTGGATTCTGGGAAGCACCTCCCAGGGATATTCTGCCTCGGTGAACAGATCTGCCGCAATGGTCTCCTTCAGATCATACAGATTCTCAATCGTAATATTTTCCATGATAATTTCTCCTCATCTTTATTCCTTATTTTTGGCATTGGATTGCTTTGTCTTCTTCTGATAAAATTCTTCTGTAGCCTGGAACTGTCTCCATAGCACTCCCTGATTGTTCAGGCTGCGTACAGCGGTAGTTCGCCTTCCCACAAAATCCGTCAGCTTTCCCATGTACTCTTCCGGTGTGATCACACCATCCGCCACCATGGTAAGCCCCTTTTCCCAACTGGCCGTCAGTGCCGGATTTAAAAGCGGTCTTATGGAATCCGATACCACGTCATAGATCATCTCTCCCATCTGGGTGGGAGTCAGCACCTGGGTCTTCTTGTTCAGTGCCAGATATTCGATATTCACCAGTTTCTTCAGGATCTCCGCTCTCGTGGCGCTGGTGCCGATGCCGCTTCCCTTGATCTGGGCCCGCAGTTCTTCGTCCTCGATAAACTGGCCCGCATTTTCCATGGTCAGGATAATGCTTCCCGAAGTGTAACGCTTGGGTGGCGAAGTCTCGCCCTCCTTGATCTCATAGGTATCCGCAGTCAGAGAATCTCCTTTTTTCAGATGCATCAGCAGATTGGTAAGCTCTGCATCACATTTTTCATCAGCGCTTTCATTCTCATTCTCTTTATCTTCCTTCGGTGCTGTATTCTCCTTCTTAAAAGAGAAGTTCGCCACCTTCAGATACCCTTCCTGTACCAGTACCTTAAAGCTGGCAAAAAAGTTTTCTTCCTTTACCTTCACTGTCAGAGAGAACTTCTGATAGACTGCCGGAGGATAGAAAATACTCAGGAACCGGCGTACAATGACCTCGTACACTTTTGCCGCCGTAGGGGCCAGACCTGCCAGATTGTTCAGTCCCTGTCCCGTTGGAATGATGGCATAATGATCCGTGATCTGCTTATCATTCACGTAACGTGTCTTCGCAATATTCTTATAGGTCCCCTGCTCTAACACTTCTTTGGCAAAAGGAGTGGCCAGAGCATAGCTGCGTAAGCCACCGATATTCTTGTGGATTTCCTTTGCCACCGCCGTAGACAGGACTCTGGCATCCGTTCGGGGATAAGTGGTCATCTTTTTCTCATACAGTTCCTGTACGATCCGCAAAGTCTCATCCGGGCTGATCTTAAAGTATTTGGAACAGTCATTCTGTAACTCCGCCAGATTGTACAGAAGCGGTGCATTCTTGTTCTCTTTTTTCTTCTCAATGCCGGTGACAGTCACCGGGCCTGCCGGTTCTGCGGTAAGCTCTGCGATCAGACGCTCGGCATCCTCTTTTTTCTTGAAGCCGTTCTCTTTGTACAGTGCCGGAGAATTATAATATTTCGAGCCTTCCACTGCTCTCCACTCTGCGGTAAAGGGCTTCTCCTGTAATTTAAAATTACCGATCACCCGGTAAAAGGGAGTCTTGGTGAACGAACGGATCTCCCGCTCTCTGTTCACGATCATTCCAAGGACACAGGTCATGACACGACCCACAGAAATCACTGCCCGGTCTCTTTTGAGATACCCTTTTACCGTGTTGCCGTATTTTAACGTCAGGGCTCTGGAAAAATTGATACCCATGAGATAATCTTCCTTGGCCCGCAGATAAGCAGCATTTCCCAGATTGTCGTAGGCTGAGAGATCTTTTGCCTCCCGGATTCCACGTAAGATCTCTTCCTCCGTCTGGGAGTCGATCCATACACGTTTCCGTTCCTTGTCCTGTACGCCCGACATCTGCTCCACCAGACGATAGATGTATTCTCCCTCTCTTCCGGAGTCGGTGCAGACATAAATTGTCGTAACATCCGGCCGGTTCAGCAGGGAACTTACGATCGTATACTGTTTTTTCGCACTTTCAATGACTTCGTATTTGAATTCCGTCGGTAGAAAAGGCAGGGTGTCAAAGCTCCATCTCCGGAACTTTTCATCATACACCTCCGGATAACTCATGGTCACCAGATGTCCCACACACCAGGTAACGATAGCCTCTTCCGATTCCAGATAGCCGTCTTTGGAACGCATATTGTATTTTAAAGCATTGGCAAATTCTCTTGCCACGCTCGGTTTCTCTGCAATAAATAAATTTTTACCCACGTAATACCATCTTTCCTGTCTTACGAGTTCTCATCCACGGAATACACCAGTATCTGTACCGTTCCTTCCGTTAATGTCTTCTCATATCCATTCTCGCTAAATATCAGAATGCTGTCTGCAGTCACATGTTCCCTCTTCATGGATGCCTGCAGCACATCATAATCTTTCGAAGTATAACATACCGTGCCGGAATAATCCACCACGATCTTTCTGCCGGTGTCCTCCCTGCACAGAAAATAGATTTTCCCCTGTCTGCTGTTCCAGAGTTCAACCGTCCGGAAACGTCCCTGCAGCACTTCCTGACAGATCCGGCGATAGGTCAACAGTTGAAAATCATTATATTCTTCCCGGATGTATTTTTCATAAAATGTACTGCCTTCTGTCCGCTCAGACGTCTGATGCGGAAACAGAAAGCAAAAATAAAACCGGACAAACGCATTACAGATCTCATATGTACCGGGCAGCACCTTCTCCACCAGCTCCAGTTCCATCAAATTCTTCAGATATACACTGATCTTTGCCCGGGAAAATCCGGTATGTGCATACATATCGTTCAGTTTTCCATGTCTTCCGTCTGCCAGCGTTGCCAGAATGGTGTCATAAACTGCCGTCTCCCGCGATTCCTCCGACAGCCATTTTATCATAAGCTCCGGCAGAAAGCTGTTCCTCTGTAAAAGCAGCCGGATCAGATTTTCTTCTGCCGAATTCTGCGGATACAGCAGCCGCCACAGTCCCGGCAGCCCTCCCAATGCCGCATAAAGCGAAATACTTTCCTGTACTGTATAGTCGGAAAATATCTTACGCATGGCGGAAAAAGGCAGTTCCTTCACCTTCAGAAATCCGCTGACGGAAAATGCCAGATTTCCCACTTTGGAAATCATGCTGTTCTCCACCCAGCCGGAGGCATAGGTGGTCAGGATCACTAACAGTGCTTCTTTTTTCTCCTTCAGGAACCGGATCAGTTCCTGCAAAAACAAAGTATCCCCTTTTAAAAGATACTGAAAATTCTCTATGATAAGTACTTTCTTATCTGCTGTCGTTTCGCCTTTCTGTATTGTCATGCATTCCAACAATTCCCGCCAGGAAGGATACTCTGCAATCTCCTTTCCCCGGCTTCGCAGTTCCCGTCCCCACAAATATTGTTGTTCTCTGGAAGAACAGTTTCCCGCACTATAACGCAACGTCTGTTTTTTCTCCGTAAAAGAGGTTAAGAGAGCCGTCTTGCCAACGCCTCTCTGCCCATACACCACCAGGATCTGACTCCCTGTTCTCTTATAATGATTTTCCAAAAAAGCTGTTTCCTGTTCCCTTCCAGTCAGCATGGCAGCCTCTTTCTTTCTGACCCAGCAGATCAGTACATCTTCTGCAACAGTTGTTCGATCTCTTCCTGTGACAACGGCTTTCCAAACAGATATCCCTGAATGATATCACACCCGATGACCCGCAGATATTTATACTGCTGTTCTTCCTCCACGCCTTCCGCAATGGACTCAAATCCCAGGGATTTCACCATACTTACAATAGACTCCGTAATAATCCGGGTCGCAGAATCCGTCAGCAGCGTGTCGGTAAATGATTTATCAATCTTCAGCGTATTGATAGGCAGCTTCTTTAAGTAAGACAGGGAAGAAAATCCTGTTCCGAAGTCATCCAGTGAAATGCGAATCCCGTACTCCTTCAACAACTGCATTTTCTCGGTAACTGCACTGAAATCGTCGATCAAAATGCTTTCTGTGATCTCCAGTTCGATTTCATCCGGATCCACATCGTATTTATGAATGATATTCAGCAGGGTTTCCACAAAATCTTCCTTCTGGTACTGCAACGCGGAAATATTCACTGACAGCACAAAAGGAACTCCGTAACGGTTCCTCCATTCGGAAAAAGTACGGATACTCTGTTCCAGTACCCAGTTGCCGATAGGAATGATCGTTCCGTTCTTCTCCGCAATGGGAATGAATTTTGCCGGACTGATCATTCTGCCGTTGCCATCCTTCCAGCGAATCAGTGCCTCCACGCCCCGCAGTTTACGGTTGCCCGCATAATACTGGGGCTGATAATACAGCAGAAAATTATTCTCAAAAACAGCCTCTTTTAATTTGCTGTCCAGTTCTACATTTTTCAGGAAATCGTTCAGGATCGGCGTATCGAAATACTGGATCCGGTTCTTGCCCATGGCTTTTCCCTTGAACATTACGATTTCCGCACAGTTGATCAGTTCCAGTGCGGAAGTCGCAGCCTCCGGATATTCCGCCACACCGACACTTACGGTGATGTTCAGGACCTGCCCGCCCACCAGATAAAACGGCTCCCTGGTGCGCTTAACGATCTCCTTATGAATATGTTCCACACTTTTGTTCCCACAAGGATCATAAATGGCCATGCAGTAGACATCACTGGTCAGGTGGCAGACGATCACATCATCCCCGTTAAATTCCTTCAGAAAAGAGCCAAACTGCTGTACCAGTTCGTCCCCCGCCACGATTCCCAGTCCGTCATTTACCTTGCGGAAATCATCAATATCAATAACAAGCACGCTGACCAGCCGGTTATCCTCTTTGGCCCGACGAAGAAATTCGGTCAGAAGACGCACAAAATAATTACGGTTGTACAGTCCGGTCAGACTGTCGTAATACGCCATGTAGAGAAGCTCTTCGTTCTGTGTTTTCTGTTTGGTGATATTCTGTACCACAATAATCTGATCCGTCGGCCTGCCATCTTCGTAGAAAATCCTGCTGGAAAACTGCAGCCAGGTCTTCTTTCCCCTCTGCATACATTCCACAGAGTCCGTCTCCCGACCGCTCTTTTCCAAAAACAGCATTTCCCGAAGTGCCAGCACATACGGTTCGTCCACCATCTCCTGAAGTTTTACAAAATCTCTTCTGTCCAGAATCTGGAAGTCAAAAAAATCATCCCATTTTCCCAGCGTAGTGACCGTATTCTTTTCAAAAGAATAGTAGATATAAGCATAATCCATGGTATCGCACAACAGACGATACATTCTCTCCTTAGCGCTCAGTTTCTGATTCATTGCGCGCATAAGATCCAGCTGATAGCGTAACTCGTTCATAACCCCACTCACCCTTTATTTTTTGGTGATGTAACCCTGTGCTTTCAAAAGTTCTGCGCAAAGCAATGCTCCCCCAGCTGCTCCACGTAAGGTATTGTGTGACAAACCTACGAACTTGTAATCATATACGGTATCTTCTCTCAGACGACCTACACTGATACCCATACCGTTCTCGAAATCAACATCCAGAGCCACCTGTGGTCTGTTGTCCTCCTCCAGATACTGGATAAACTGCTTCGGTGCACTGGGAAGTCCCAGTCTCTGAGGCTCACCGCTGAAGGTGACCAGTTTCTCGATCAGCTGCTCCTTGGTAGGCTTCTTACGGAATTTAACAAATACGGCTGCGGTATGTCCGTTCAATACCGGAACACGGATGCACTGACAGGTGATCACGGGAGAAGTTGCGGGAACGATCTTATCGCCTTCCACTTTACCCCAGATACGTAAGGGTTCTTTCTCACTCTTCTCTTCCTCACCACCGATGTAAGGAATGATATTGCCTACCATCTCGGGCCAGTCCTTAAAAGTCTTGCCTGCGCCGGAGATTGCCTGATAAGTGGTTGCTACCACTTCGTAAGGCTCGAATTCCTTCCATGCGGTCAGAACCGGTGCATAGCTCTGGATGGAGCAGTTGGGCTTTACAGCGATAAATCCTCTGGTGGTTCCCAGTCTCTTCTTCTGTGCCTCTATGATCTGGAAATGTTCGGGATTGATCTCGGGTACTACCATGGGAACATCGGGGGTCCATCTGTGGGCACTGTTGTTGGATACCACAGGGGTTTCGGTCTTTGCGTATGCTTCCTCGATGGCCTTGATCTCATCCTTGGTCATATCTACCGCACTGAATACGAAATCAACCTGTGCGGCTACTTTTTCTACTTCATTGACATTCATGACTACCAGCTTTTTCACATCTTCGGGCATGGGAGTGGTCATCTTCCAACGGTCACCCACGGCCTCCTCATAAGTCTTGCCTGCGGAACGGGGGCTGGCAGCAATGGTCGTTACCTCGAACCAGGGATGGTTCTCCAACAGCGAGATAAATCTCTGACCTACCATACCGGTTCCGCCCAGGATACCTACACGTAATTTTTCACTCATTTTTCATTTCCTCCTCATCTTTGTGCATTTTTATTTTATCTGCAAAAGACCTGTTCAGTTTCCACTTACTGAATGCGGTCTTCCAAAGCCTGTTGATATACTTCTATGGCATTTGTTTTCAGGTATTCTTTATTTTTCTCAATGACCTGCTTCATCATTTCCGCACCGGGAGCACCGATGGTCAGCCGCTTTTCCACACAGGTCTTTAAGGAAATGGCATCGTAAATGTCCTCATCAAACTTATCACTGATGGAACGTAATTCTTCCAGGCTCAGGGCATCAATGGAAGTATCCTTTTCAATACAATACAGTACCAGGCGTCCGATAATGCCGTGAGCATCCCGGAAAGGTACGCCCTTACCTACCAGATAATCTGCGGCATCCGTAGCATTGGTAAATCCGTTCATGGCACTCTTTGCCATACGGTCCTTACGGAACTTCATGGTCTTTATCATGCCGGTAAATAAGGCAATACAGTCCGCTACGGTATCCATGGCATCAAAAGCCATCTCCTTGTCTTCCTGCATGTCTTTATTATAAGCAAGGGGCAGTCCCTTCATTGTGGTAAGTAACGCCATCAGGGCACCGTAGACTCTTCCGGTCTTGCCTCTTACCAGTTCGGCGATATCCGGGTTCTTCTTCTGAGGCATAATGCTGCTTCCAGTGGAATAGGCATCGTCCAGTTCCACGAACTGGTACTCATTGGAATTCCAGATAATGATTTCTTCGCTGAAACGGCTTAAATGCATCATGATCGTGGAAAGCGCGGAAAGGAACTCGATCAGATAATCTCTGTCCGCCACGGAATCGATACTGTTTAATGTCGGTCCTTCAAAACGAAGCAGCTTTGCGGTATACTCACGGTCTAACGGATACGTGGTACCGGCCAGTGCTCCTGCTCCCAGAGGACAATAATTCATACGTTTGTAAATATCGGCCAGACGCTGTCTGTCCCTCTTGAACATTTCAAAATAGGCACCATAATGATGAGCCAGAGTAATGGGCTGTGCCTTCTGTAAATGGGTGAATCCCGGCATATAGGTCTCTAAGTTGTTCTCCATGGTGTCCAGAATGGCTTCCAGAAGCTTTTCCAGAAGTCCGTCTGTCTCTGCCACTCTCGCTCTGGTATAGAGACGCATGTCCAACGCCACCTGGTCGTTACGGCTGCGTCCGGTGTGAAGCTTTTTGCCTGCATCACCGATCCGGTCGATCAGGGTTGCCTCTACAAAACTGTGGATATCCTCCTGGGTTTCGTCGATTGTAAGCTTTCCGGCATCCACATCCTCTAAAATACCGGTCAGTCCTTCGATAATGCTCTTTCTCTCCTCCTCGGTGAGGATTCCCTGCTTTGCCAGCATGGTGGCATGTACGATACTTCCGGTGACATCTTCATGAAACAATCTCTTATCGAATGTTATGGACGCATTGAAATCAAATACCAGCTGATCGGTCTGTTTCGTAAAGCGTCCTCCCCATAATTGTGCCATGGTCATTCTCCCATCTTTTTATTCTGTCAGCAGCCTATCAGACAATTTTTCTCATAGACATTGATTGCAATTAATCATATCACAAACGACACTTTAATGCAATACAGTGAATTTCATCACTTTCGGGTAGCAAAAACACTTTTTTCTTTTAAATTCATACTATAACAATAAATATTCAAGTTAAGGAAGTATGCCTTTTTATGGGAGCTCTCATCGAATTAAAAAACATAGGTTACTCCTATCATAATCTGGCGGGCGAGACCGGTGCCATAAAAGATGTCTCCTTTCAGGTGGAAGAAGGGGAATTTGTCGCTTTAGTAGGTCCCAGCGGCTGCGGGAAGTCCACGCTGCTGTCTATCATTGCGGGACTGCTTGCTCCGGAGACCGGCACCATCGTAGTCAACAATCCCGACGGATCCCTTCACTATCCCCGTGTCGGCTATATGCTGCAGCACGATCATCTCTTCGAATGGCGTACCATCTACCAGAATGCCACTCTGGGACTGGAGATCCATCATGCTCTTACCAAAGAGCGTACCGACTATGTGAAACAGCTTCTGTCCGACTATGGTCTGGAAAGCTTTCAGGATAAACGTCCCAGCGAATTGTCCGGCGGCATGAAGCAGCGTGCTGCCCTGATCCGCACCCTTGCCCTGGATCCCCAGCTGCTCCTCCTGGATGAACCCTTCAGCGCCCTGGATTACCAGACCAGGCTCATGGTATCCGCGGATATCTGCCGGCTGATCCGGCAGGCTGGTAAGACTATGATCATCGTCACTCACGATCTGTCGGAGGCCATCAGTCTGGCCGACAAGGTCTATGTACTGTCTGCGAGGCCGGCGACGATCAAGGCCGTTCTCCCCATCCGGCTCACGCTTCCGGATGCATCACCGCTGGCTGCCAGAAATGCGCCAGAATTTCCATATTATTTCAAACAACTCTGGGAGGAATTAACGGATGAGACCACAAATTAAACAACCTCTGACCGTTCAGGAACAATATCTTCGAAAACACAAAAGCCATCACAGACAGGTCTCCTTCCTGCGCTTTTTTCTTCTGGGAATCTTTTTACTCCTGTGGGAAGTAAGTGCAGATCTTGACTGGATCGACAGTTTCTTTTTCTCCAGTCCCCACAGAGTCATTCTGTGCCTTGGAGAATTATGGACAGAGCGGTCCCTTCCGATGCATATCGGTATCACACTGTTAGAAACGATCCTGAGTTTCCTGCTGGTATTTTTCGTCAGTCTTCTGTTATCCACTCTGCTGTGGTTTTCCAGGCAGCTGTCGGAGATCTTAGAGCCTTATCTGGTACTGCTCAACAGCCTTCCGAAATCCGCTCTGGCTCCTCTGTTTATTGTCTGGCTGGGCACCGGGATCAACACCATCATCATTGCTGGAATCTCTGTGGCAGTATTCGGATCCATCATCAGCTTTTACACCGCCTTTCATCAGGTAGATCCGGAAAAGGAGATTCTGATCCGCACACTGGGTGGAAACCGCAGGGATATCTTTTTCAAAGTGGTACTGCCGGGATCCATTCCCACCCTGCTCAGTACCACCAAAGTCAATATCGGGCTGTCCCTGGTAGGTGTTATCATCGGGGAATTTCTCGCCGCCAGACGGGGACTGGGCTACCTGATCATCTACGGTTCCCAGGTCTTCCAGCTGGATATGGTAATCAGTTCCATCTTACTGCTATGTGTGATTGCCATGCTGCTCTACCTGCTGACACAGTCTCTGGAACATTACAGCAAAAAGCACCGCAACTGACCTTTCGGAGATCCGCAGGCGTTTTCGTCTTACGGTCTCCTACATAATTTACGGCTTTGTGAAACGTTCTGCGAAAATAATAAATTTTACAGTTGCAAAAT
>ULVU01019736.1_pt1 | contig 11668 bp, 17 predicted proteins | sample 1959731 | NCBI WGS metagenome assembly ULVU01 (sample SAMEA4835794, study PRJEB28245) | human gut metagenome | biome: gut microbiome; material: fecal sample | place: Denmark | collected 2008 | reverse complement strand
CAAATCCGACTTTCACAAAATATGTTTGAACATTCTTATTCAATTTTTATGTGCGGATAAAATTCCACGATATAATTATACTGATAGCGACCCTTATTGTCAATATTTGCACAGGAAATACTTGCCATTGCAGTTGTATCTTTTTTATGAACAGGGGCGGCAGCACTTTTTGCTGTTGCCCCTTGATTGCCATACAGCGGAGACGGGCGCCCATGTCAACGGCGGGCGAAGCCCGTTCATCTCGACCATTGACATGGGCGGTCGGCTCTGCTATGTAGATAACGAAACAAGGCGACCAACTTTTTACGGTTGATCGCCTTTGGCTTAGTCATTATCGAAGTTAACTATTCAGTATTTCTTGCTTCTTTTTCTCGAATTCTTCGGGTGTTAAAACTCCTACATCCAGCAGACTCTTAATTTGTTGTAACAACTCCATCTGTTCTTTGATAGACATTTTGGAAGTCACTGCACTTTGCGTAGATGCTTCTGGCATTTTGCCTTTCTGAGCATCAACCTTTGCTTTCTGCTGAGCGACTCTGTCTTGGAAAGCCGCATTTTTCTGACGCTGAACTTCCTGCTTTCTGCGCTTTTCTTCCAACTCTTCAAGCTCTTTTCTTTCAGCGTGAGTCATTTTTGTTTTCAATCCAAACTCTTCTCTGAACTCATTAGCGAACACAATAGCCAATTACGATTGGATATTATTTTTTTCCATTTATGGTAGGCAATTTTGTTCCTTTAACATTGACTCCGAGAATTACTGCCCCCAACAACAATGCACCCCCGATTAACGGTGTTCCATATTTAATGATCCCCTCAAGGAAGTTGCGGTTATCTTCGTGAAGATCGGCAATTTTATCTGCAACAAGAATCATCTTATCCGTAATTTTCTCTTGTTGTTCTGGCGTAATACCGTCCTGCTTGAGCAGAATACTAAGATCGTCCAGAATGGTTTTATAAGCCATGACCGCATCCTTACGGCTATCATCATTGCTTTGAAGAACTTTGTCGCACATTGCGTTGTACTGCTCAATCATATTACGAGAAGATTCTACATAAGCAGGAAACTGATTGATGATAGCAATAGCAACGTCTTTGTCCATGTGTGGAATCAATGAAGCGAACTCCACGATTTTGTCTTTCGATAGATTTCTAAAAGAATCTATTTGTAGAGCTTTTTTCACTTGTTCTTCTGATACAAGGTACTGTGACATACTTCTTTACCTCCACTTTTTATCTTTTGCTTTATATTTCTTTTTTATCGGGTATAAATTCCAGAATATCGTCAACGCCGCAGTTGAGCGTTTTGCAAATCTTCTCAATACTATCGAGAGAAATATAATTGTCACGCTTGATACGGGTAATGATATTAGCACTAAAGCCTGCTTTCTCCATCAGCTCAGCGTTAGTCATACCCTTGTCGATCAGCAAGTGAAATAACTTTTTGTATGTTACAGCCATGGCAATCCACCTCCTAATATTAAAGGTAATTATATAACGAAAGCGTGAATAATTCAATTAGTATGATTGATATCGCACGATAATAAAACACTTCTGTCCAAATTGGTCAGAAGTTAAACAGCTTACCACTTTGCGTCCAGTAAAGTGGTAAGCTGCTTCATTAGTGCGTATTATAAACTTGTCTGATTATGGTTCGCTTGATATGTTGAATTAAAGGCACTATCAAACAGCCACTTTCTAAAGGACGGGTTGTTCTGAACTTCTCTAAACAATTCCAGTCCGCTCTGCATACTGTTCATGACCGCTTCATGAGCAGCACGATCACTTTCATCACGGGCATTCTGCTTGTCAGAGAACTGCATCGCATTATTGTACTTCTCATCTCTGCGGACACTTTCGATAATATCGTTGATCTGCTTTTTGATTTTATCTTCATCTGTCCACTCGATATTACCGAAGATATCATGGAATTCCTTCAAGATGTTTGTCAGCGTATCGAGTTCCGGTACATCAACACCCACACTGGTACTAACGGGAATGGGATCAATTTCTCCGTTTTCATTTTCAAGCTGAATTCTCATAGTCTGCTGTGCTTCCGCACGGTAACTTTCCAAATCCACATCTTCCAACAATCCTTCCGTATAATCCTCCCCTTCCGGTTTAGGAAGCTTCGGAATTAACAAATTAAGGAAGATGGAAAGTTTTTCCCACTGAACACTACCATATGGCAGAATCGCAGAGAGGAAATTATAGGTTCGTACAAAAGTCTTAGCGCAACTCTTAAATTCAATCTGATCCTCAATAATCAATCCCTCATAGACTTCGACGCAGTGATCCAGGATGGGGTCAAGGCGATCACGAGGTTCATCTGCCAGATAACGTTCCACAAAGGTATCAACGTCAGCATCGCTGTAAACCTGAATAGATTCCATGGTATCAATCAAATCATTCAGCTTATTCACATCGGTCTCGCCAGAAAGAATCGTGGTTTTATAGTATCTGTCAAAGGCTTCTTTGATGACCCCGGGCTCGTTTACAAAGTCCAGAATAAATGTGTCTTTCTTGTCAGGATGACTTCTGTTCAGACGAGACAATGTCTGGACCGCCTTAATATCCGCCAATCCCTTGTCCACATACATCGTATGTAGCAGTGGCTCGTCAAAACCGGTTTGGAATTTGTTAGCGACAATGAGAATGCGATACGGATCGCCTTTAAAGGTTTTCTCAATCTTGGCACTCGGGAATCCATTCAGATCTGCTTCTGTAACATGTTTGCCCTCATACTCAACAGAACCGGAGAATGCCACAATCGCCTTAAACGGGCTCTTGCGTTCTTCCAACAGCTTGGAAACCGCTTTGTAATACTCAATAGCACGTTTAATGGAACTGGTGATAACCATAGCCCTGGCCTTACCACCGACTTTTCCTTTGGCAATCACTTCCGTATGGAAATGCTCTACCATAATGTTAGCTTTTTCATGGATAGCATACTGGTTGGATTCCACATAGTAACGAAGCAAACGCTGTGCTCGTTTCTTATCGAACTTCGGATCATCCTCAATGGTTTTTGCCAACTTATAGTAGCTCTGTACCGGGGTAAAATGGCGCAGTACGTCCATGATGAAACCTTCCTCAATGGCTTGCTTCATCGTGTATACATAATGCGGCTCTGGCTTCGTTGTTCCATCAGGCAAGCGTTCCTTCTTGCCGAACATTTCCAAAGTTTTATTCTTCGGTGTTGCGGTAAACGCAAAATAGCTTGCATTCTTTACCATCTTGCGACCCTCGATGATTGTATTGATCTTGTCTTCCAGATCATCTTCATCATCATAGACGCTACCAGAGAGCACCATGTTCATCTTTGCAGACAGACTTCCGTTCTGGCTGGAATGGGCTTCGTCAATCAGAATAGCAAAGTTTTTATCCTTATGTACCTCGCCAATATCATCCAGAATGAACTGGAACTTATGGACGATGGTAATAATGATTTTCTTGCCTTCGTTCAGGAGCTGCTTCAGCTCACCGGCACTCTTTGCCCAACCAACGGTTGCAGATACCTGCATAAACTGTTTGATGGTATCCTTGATCTGCTTGTCCAGATTGATACGGTCAGTCACGACGATAACCGTATCAAAAATTTCTTTTCCGCTGTCGTTTTTCAGCGTAACGAGCTGATGTGCCAGCCATGCAATAGAATTGGACTTACCGGAACCGGCGCTGTGCTGAATCAAATAGCGCCCACCAACACCGTCACGCTTTGCATCACTGAGCAGAGACTTCACCACCGAAAGCTGATGATAGCGAGGGAACACCTGCTTATACTTGGTGACGCCAGTATCCTCATCTTTTTCAGCAATGACTTGAGCATAGTTTTCAATAATATTGGACAGCTCATCCTTGGTCAAAATCTCTTTCCAAAGGTAATCGGTTTTGATACCGTTTGGATTTGGCGGGTTGCCTGCACCGTTATTAAATCCTTTGTTAAATGGTAGGAACCAAGACTTTTTTCCTTTCAGCTCCGTACACATTCTTATCTCGTTATCATCGACAGCAAAGTGAACAATACAACGCTTGAAACTAAACAGCACCTCATCTGGAGTACGGTCATTTTTATACTGTTCTACCGCATCAAACACATTCTGTTTGGTAAGCTGATTTTTTAGCTCCATAGTGATTACTGGCAGACCATTGATAAAAGCGCACACATCCAGAGCCAGACGGGGATTAAAGCTGGAATATTGCAGTTGCCGGGTAACGCTAAAAATATTCTTTTCGTACAATGCAGCGGCTTCTGGATTATGAACAGAAGGGCGAACATAGAACAAGTCCAAACGCAGATGCTTATAACGCAATCCTTTGCGAAGCAGCTCTATAACACCATCGCTTTTCAGCTTCTTATCCAGCTGCTTGAAGAAGCGGTCTTTTTCCAAATCACTGTCCAGAATGTGCAGCTCATCCATTGCTTTTTTCTGGGTAGACATCAGAAAACGGAACAGTCTGTCCTCATCGATGGCATATTGCTTGTTGTACTCGGTTGTGATCCCTTGTTCATAGCCATTGCTGTTTACCAGAGTATCCACAATCAAGGTTTCAAAACCATTTTCCTTTGTATTACTCGGCATCCTCTGCCACCTCCTCCGTATGATCTGTTGGAACATCAGATATAAGAGCGTAATCAATTTCAGAAAGATTCGTTCTTCCAGTAATGATGTCTGCTGCCATTTGCGTTTTGTATTGCCCAAGCAAAGCGATTTCTTGTTTTAATTGTTCGATCATCCGATCAATTTCAAAGCCTACTGAAGCACATTTTGTATCCACGAAATCAACTATTTTCTTCTGTTCTTCCTCTGGTGGAATCGGAATCACCATATTTTTAAGTTCTTGGTATCCGATAGATTGCCTAACTCCACCACCCAGGCCGTAGAAGTATTTGTTTATGTCGTATACATGCAAAATTAGTTGGATAAATCGTGGATTTTGAGTGGTTTTCAAACACACATAAGCAGAGGTGATTATCCCTTTTTCCCTAACTAATGCTGTTCGCAAGCTCTTTTGATCATTTTGTAAGTCTGTTAGTCTTAAAATTATGTTACCAGGCTCAACAATCTGATACCCCACATAATCTTTAGGAACTAAACCATAATTCAAATCTTTTTTCCTAATAATATTTCCGTGACTCAAAGATAACACATTGTTCTCTTGATTTTGACTATTTTTATTTTTCTGCTCCGCACAAATTTGCCATAAGTAAACCAAATCCCAATGAGCAGGAATTTTCCCTAACCATTTATTTCCACTATCCTTCATATTAGTTGTTTGAAGAACAGCATTTCCTTTTGCGTGTTCAATTATTTTTTCGAGAGTTTGGGTTGATTCACTATGAATGTTGTTTAGGTCGGAAACAATATCAAGCGCATCTCTCAAATCCTCCGGATCATAGAAATACTTAGTAAAGCTGATATCATAGCCAATTTTTATGTTGTCCCAATCAATCCATGCATCTGGAGAATACGGCTTAACTTCTTCAGAATAAAATGCTTCAACGCCTCCCGCGTAAGAGAACTGTACTCTGTTCTTATCTGTCAAATCCTTATCTGCCTTTGGTTTTCCTTTGTTTTTCCCCTTCGTCTCAACTACAATTTTGCCATTTTCGTCGTACAAAGGGTGCATTATGGGCACTTCCCAGTAGCCGAAGTCACTATTGTCAACAATTTTACTTAATTTACTATCAGCCTGATCAAAGCCCATATATATATATCAAGAATTTTACTCCTTAACTCTTTAGAAATCTCAAATTTCTTATTGCCAAGATTCTTTCGAAGACTTGTCTTAATCTTCGTTGCATCAATCAGCTGAACCTTTCCTTTGCGCTTCACATCTTTCTTATTGGTGAGAACCCAAATATAAGTAGTGATTGGTGTGTTGTAAAACATTTCTTCTGGAAGTGCCACAATCGCTTCCAACATATCTTGTTCAATAATATATTGACGCAAATTACTTGGTCCAGAACCTGCTTTGCCAGTAGATAACGAAGAACTGTTATGTACTTCCACGATGCGGCTACCCAGAACGGTATTCTTCTTCATTTTGCTAATGTTATTGGCAAGAAACAGCATCTGAGGATCTCCAATATCGGGAATCAGTGAGAAGTCTTCACCCTTATAGTTCACACGGAAACGGGTATCGGTAATTTCATCCTTTTTAATATCGCCCCATGCCTTTAGATCTGTTTTCCAAGGTGTACCGAACGGAGGATTGGAAAGCATAAAGTCAAAGGTTTCGCCAGAGAAACCATCGTTGGAGATGGTAGATCCGAAGAAGATATTGTTTGCCTGTACACCCTCGCCCTTAACCAGCATATCACTTCGAGCGATAGCATAGGTTTCGTCGGAGTTCTCCTGACCGTACAGATGGATAGAAACATTCTTTCCGAATTCCTTAGCCATTTCTTGCATTCTACCTTCGGCAACCGTCAGCATGCCGCCTGTACCGCAGGCTCCGTCATAGATACGGTAGGTTGTGCTCTGAATTTTGCCTTTTACAGGAACAAATGCCAGATCGGTAATCAGTTCCACGATATCACGAGGAGTGAAGTGACGTCCTGCATCGGTAATGTTGGTTTCCTCATTAAACTTGCGGATGACCTCTTCAAACACCGTTCCCATAGTGTGATTGTCCAGTGCGGGCTGCACAAGATTACCCTTGGCATCATAAATCGGGCGATTAGACAGGTTCACAGAGGAATCCGTAAACTTGCTGATCAGCAGGCCCAGAATGTCATGCTCAGAGAGTTTGTCAATCTGATTTCTGAATTCAAAGCGCTTGATAATATCCTGCACATTCTGAGAAAAACCGTTCAGGTAAAGGATAAAGTCGGATTTCAGCTGTTGCTGATTAGTACGGGATTTCAGATCTGACAGGGTATAGGGGGAACTATTACAAAAAGCTTCTCCCGCTACGCTGCACAGGGCTTCGTCCTGATCGGTAATACCAGCAGCATCCAGCTGCTCCTTCATTTTCAAAACTTTCTCCTTAGTGGGTTCCAAAACCGCATCAAAACGGCGGATAACCATCATAGGCAGAATAATCTTTCTGTAGTCGCCTACATCATATGTATCTACGAGACAGTCATTTGCGATTCCAAACAAAAAGGAAACGATCTGACCAAAGTTTGCTTTTTCCATTATTGTTCTGTCCTTTCATTCGTAAGTTCCATAATATCGGAGATGTCGCACTTCAGAGTGTTGCAGATCTTCACAAGCACCTCAGTGTTGACATTTTCATTCTTACCAAGTTTCGCAAGTGCTGCGGTTGTAATTCCAGCTTCTTTACGGAGCATCGTTTTCGTCATATCCCTGTCAATCAACAGTTTCCAAAGCTTTTTATACGATACAGCCATGTCTGTCTCCCTTCCCGAATAAATCAAATATCTAAAAATTAGATTTCTGATTTAATTATATAACAAGACATCAAAAAATGAAAGTGCTGATGTGGTCTTTTGAAAAAGTTCTCAAAAATAGCTGTTGACTTTCTCTACATCGTTGCATATAATAGTGTTAGGAATTAGCGAACACGCTTATTTCTGTTAAGGAGGAAAGGACTATGAATGGCAAGTTCGGAGAATTCATCGCTGAAAAGCGAAAATCCCGTGGACTGACACTACGTGGACTGGCTGCCGAATTAGGGATTGTACCGGCATACATGAGCGACATTGAAAAGGGGAACCGCTATCCCCCTGACAAAGACAAGCTGTATGAATTGGCCCGTATTCTGTGTCTGTCCGAAGAAGAAACCAACACCATGTTTGATCTAGCCGCAGGCGAAAAGGAGAATACGGTATCTCCCGATCTGCCGGAGTACATCATGGGGAATGAGCATGTCCGTGTTGCGCTTCGTATGGCACGTGACAACAATGCCTCCAGTGAAGTATGGCAGAAGGTCATTGAGATGATGGAGGAACAAGAGCGAGGTAAGAAATAAGCGTGATCCATTACAACTACTCTGCGCATCAGTTGGAAAACGAAGCCGAAAAGCTTTTGACCCAATTTGACCCTGAACGGTTAAGAAAACCGAAGCCCATTGATGTCTATGCCGTCATTGAAAAGTGTCTGGGTGTTGACTATGACTGGAAGTATATCACCCCAGACCAGTCTATCCTCGGAGCAACCGCTTTCAATGCTGGCTATGTGTGGGTGTGGCCTGAACCCTGCTATCGAGAGGGTATGCTCCCTTCAAAGCTGTATCTTTCCAAGGGGAGCATTCTCATCGATGCTACTCTGACTGAGGGGAATAATAGAGGGCGTGAAAACTTCACCGTGATGCACGAAGTGTTTCACCAAGTCCTGCACAAGAACTGTTTTCGCCGTGATCCCCCTGACTATATTCACAGTACAACGCAGGGAGCATTAAACGGGAAAAAAAGTCTGAAAACGTCGCTGGATTTTATCGAGTATCAGGCGAATGCGTGTGCAGCGGCGTTCTTGATGCCGCAGAATGTGGTTCGAGACGAGTTCAAAAAGCGAAGCAGCAACTTGGGCTCAAAATACCCACTTCCGTGTGACTACATGGTAGAGAGTATTATCTGTGACATGGCAGCTGCATTCAGCGTGTCTAAACAGGCTATGCGCTATCGCTTGAACTCGCTGAAGATGATCACATTTGATGCACCCCCTATTCAACTAAAAATCTCAATTTAAGGGAATCTTCCGATTCCCTTAAATACAGGTCGGGTGTTAGAAAAAAGCGAACAGGCGAATACGCGAACATCAAAGGAGGTGATGTCTTATGCGCAAATAAAAAGAGCGGCAATCTGCTGCAACAGATTAACCGCTCATTCCCAATGTGTACGTTACCAAAATATCACGACTGGCTTGTTCCGTCAAGCCGAAAGGAGTCAAATTATGTATAAACACTACTATATCAACAACAATCAGACCCTGAATCCTGGACTTCATCATGAAGTCCACACCAAGGAGCACGCAGCTCAGCTTGGCATCCGCAGCACACAGTATGTTGGCTATTTTGCAAGCGAAGTGGAAGCTGTTGCTCAGGCAAAGAAAATCTATTTTGATGCGGACGGATGTGCAACCTGCTGTCCGAAAGCACATAGGGGGTAATTAATATGGCACGTTCTTCTCATCATGTCGTTCACAATCCCAACGGAGGTTGGGATGTGAAGCGTAGCGGCGCTCAGCGTTCCAGCGGCCATTTTGCAACCAAGGAACAGGCCGTAAACGCAGGAAGACAAATCAGCCGAAATCAGGGCACTGAATTCGTTATTCACGGTATGAACGGACGTATCCAATCCGCAGACAGCCACGGGAACGATCCTTGCCCGCCGAAGGGTTAATTGAGGGAGGTGAATATCATGGCTGTACATCATGGTGGAAAGGTTGGTAAAGCCGGTAAGACCTTGGCGTCTAAAAGTTCTTCTAAGTCTGCAAAGAGCAAAGCCGGGAAGACTCTGGCCAACCACAAAGTGAAAGCGCATTAACGGAAAGGTGCCTATGCAGCCGCATAGGCACCTGATTTTATTTGTGATGCAAATTTATTCTCCCATGACCTCTAACATCATTCTTGCACCAAGCCTAAATCCATTCTTAAAGATCAAGCAGTCTGTATTGGTTTGATGCTCTCGCACGCAATCGGTGTATTTCTCAAACAGATCTTTCTGTTCGTCTGTCATGGTGGCTTTGAGCTTTTCCTCGTTCCTACAAATCAGCTCCAGTAGCTTCTTATATTCTTTGCAAGAGGATGTATCGTACTCAGTAGGCTCAATGTTGCCATACCAAAATTCTTCAAGGATTCTCATACCGCATCCTCCTCGTAGATCATTTCTCGGAGGATAATTTCCTCGGCTCGGTTACGGATGTTGTTCATGGCTCCAACCCATGCCATCTGATCAGCGGATTTCAGTTCTTCTGTCACGCCCTCAGATGACTTCATCTGCTCGATGATAAGTTCAAGGCGGTTCTGTGCCTGCTCGTTCAAATCCGCCAGATACGTCCATAATTCGCCGTTAAGACATAGATCATTGAAGCGGATGGGGTTGTGCTCCTTGATATAATCTCTGTGCATACGCCCCAACGACCAATAGGTCTGGTTTCCTTCGGTAAGCGAATATCGGGAATATAGTAATCACCGCAACGAATATAGCTCAGTTCCTGCATCATATGTACCTCCAATAAGATTCAAACATTCTGTTAAAGATAGAAAAAGGCGATACTTGGTTATGAAAACCAAGTATCGCCAATTTTTCTTGTCGCACTCCTGCACGGCAGCTACCCTATGTCAGTAATGTTCTCATACTGTCTTATTGGAAGTTATCCTCAGGATGTCCTTTTTTGTTTTGCCTTAAACTGACCTTATAAAATTTTGCAATTCTGAATATTGAGATAGTATCAAGCTGGGATATAATGAATGCAAGAACAGGCGGTACACGCCGGAACAGGTGAAGTGCAATGGAAAATCAGAAGGTAAGAAAGTTAGTTCTCAGTGCTTTGATGGCCGCCCTTGTCTATGTGGCTACCAGCATCATTCAGATCCCGTCCCCCGTCAACGGCTATGTGAATCTGGGCGACTGCTTCGTGCTGCTCTCCGGTTGGCTGTTGGGGCCTTGGTATGGCGCGGCGGCGGCCGGTATCGGCTCCATGCTGGTGGATCTGCTCAGCGGCTACGGACACTATGTTCCCGGCACCCTGATCATTAAGGGTCTTGACGCCTTGGTAGCGGCGCTGATCTTCCGGGCCTTGGGCCGCGGGAAGACTGCCATGCTGGTCAGCGGCATCGTGGGGGAGACCATCATGGTCCTGGGCTATTTTGCCTACGCCTCCATGATCTTGGGCAAGGGTCTGGCGGCGGCCGCCAGTATTCCCGGCAATATCGTTCAGGGGATCGCCGGTATCGCCATCGGTCTTGCGCTGGCTGTGCTGCTGCAAAAGGCAAAGGCGCCTGCGCTGAGCGGTCTGGAACTGTAAACGAAAAAATAAGGCGGCCGTGTGAGAAAAATTCTCACACGGCGCCTTGTGCGTAAAACAAAAGGGAGGCTTATATATGGCAGGAACAACGGTACATACATTGGAGAATCAACAGCTTTTGGAACAGGTAGAGCGGGAGTCCGCCGCTGCGGCCCGCCAACTGGCGGAGACTGCCCATCTGCGGAAGGGACAGCTCGTGGTCATCGGATGCAGTACCAGTGAGGTGGTAGGGCATCAGGTGGGAAGCTGGTCTACACCGGAGGTGGCGGATGCCATTTTCCGGGGCCTTGACAGTGTGTTCGGCCCCATGGGCGTCTACATGGCTGCCCAATGCTGCGAGCATCTGAACCGGGCTTTGATCGTGGAATACGAGGCGGTCACCGGCGGGGAGATCGTCAATGTGGTGCCCCAGCCCAAGGCGGGCAGCTCCTTCGCCACCGCCGCTTACAAGGCGTTTCGGCATCCTGTGGCGCTGGAGGAGATCCGGGCGGATGCAGGACTGGACATCGGTGGCACCCTCATCGGGATGCACTTGAAAAAGGTGGCGGTGCCGGTGCGGCTGGAGCAGGATCACATCGGTCAGGCCATTGTGCTGGCGGCCCGGGTACGGCCCAAGTTCATCGGCGGTGACCGCGCCGTTTATGATGAGACCCTGAAGGAGGGCTATCCTGATTTTACGGATTGATCGGGTATCTGCTTTCCTTACACGCAATTATTTTATGGGAAAGAGGCCC
>ULVU01027224.1_pt1 | contig 11769 bp, 7 predicted proteins | sample 1959731 | NCBI WGS metagenome assembly ULVU01 (sample SAMEA4835794, study PRJEB28245) | human gut metagenome | biome: gut microbiome; material: fecal sample | place: Denmark | collected 2008 | reverse complement strand
GACGACATCTACCGCCGCAGCCGCCGCCTGATCTGCTTCGACATGGATTCGACGCTGATCGAGACCGAGGTGATCGACGAACTGGCCGAGCGTGCCGGCGTGGGCGATGCGGTGCGCGAGATCACGGCGCGCGCCATGCGGGGCGAGATCGACTTCCGCGAAAGCTTCACCGAGCGCGTGGCCCTGCTCAAGGGGCTCGACGTCTCGGTCATGGAGGAAATAGCCCGTAACCTGCCCATCACCGAAGGGCTGGAGCGCATGATGACGATCCTCAAGCGTGTGGGCTATAAAACGGCGATCCTCTCGGGCGGGTTCACCTATTTCGGCAACTACCTGCGCCAGAAATACGGATTCGACTACGTATATGCCAACGAGCTGGAGATCGAGCAGGGCAAGCTCACGGGGCGCTATGTCGGCGAGGTGGTCGACGGGCGCCGCAAGGCCGAACTGCTGCGCCTGCTGTGCCAGTTCGAGGAGATCAACATCGCCCAGTCGGTGGCAGTCGGCGACGGCGCCAACGACCTGCCGATGCTCAACCTCGCGGGCCTGGGCATCGCATTCCATGCCAAACCCAAGGTGAAGGCCACGGCACGGCAGTCCATCTCGACCATCGGCTTGGACGGCATCCTCTATTTCCTCGGTCTGAAGGATTCACGCATCGAACAATAACCCTATGCGACTGTTGCCGCTGCTCTGCGTGGCCCTGCTCGCGGCGGGGTGTTACGACTCCCGGTTCGGGGAACGCGGCGACGACGCCACGCCCGAGCCCGTCACGGCGACCATCCGGCAGCTGCGTGAGAAATTCGCCGGGACGACCTTCCCCGTCACGGGGGACATCGTGGTGTCGGGGCGCGTAACCACCAGCGATTACGACGAGAATTTCTACCGCACGTTCTGCATCGAAGAGGACGGAGCGGGGATAGAGGTCATGGCGGGCATAGACCACCTGCACAACGATTTCCCGGAGGGCTGCCAGGTCACGCTCAGGCTCAGGGGCCTGGCGCTGGGCGAAAGCCACGGGGTATTGCAGGCCGGGCGGATGCCCGCCGCAGGAAGCGGTTTCGCGACCGATTACATAGGGTCGAAAGCGGCGCTGGACGCAGCGGTGACCCGCAACGGGGAGGCGCTGGAACCCATTGCCCCTACCCTGCTGTCGCCCGGCGAACTGACGCCGGAGCGATGCGGCACGCTGGTACGGATCGGGGCGCTAAGCTACACCCCGGAAGACCTTACGCCCGGGACATGGGCCGGATACAAGCGTTTCACGGACGACACAGGCGCGGCGGTCTACACCTATGTACGCAGCTACGCCCGGTTTGCGGACGACGAGGTACCCGTCGGCCGCTGTACGCTCACGGGAATCCTGCAATACGACGCCACCGGGGAAGGGCGTTACATTCTCAAACTGCGCGATGAAAACGATTGGACCCGTTAACCGGCTCCCGGCGATATCCCGCACGGCACTCCGCACGGCCGTGTCCGTCGTGCTGGCGCTGACGGCCCTCGCCGGGTGCGACAAGGCGTCGGGGCTGGAATTCGACGACGACACGCCGCAGGGGACGGTCACGATCGCTGCGCTCAAATCGCGTTGCACGGGAGCACAGGCCGCCGTCACGGAGGACATCACGATCGAAGGCGTGGTGACGGGCAACGACCTCTACGGAGAATTCTACAAAACGCTGGTCGTCGAAGACACGAGCGGCGGGATTTCGATAGCCGTGGACGCCACGGAACTCTACGTCGACTACCCGGTCGGCACGGCGGTCACGATCCATTGCAACGGGCTGTTCCTGTGCGACTACGGCGGCAAGGTAATGCTCGGCACGCGCCCCACGGACGAATATGCCGGGCCGGGGAGGATACCCCAGGCGGAGGCGGCGCTGTACCTGCGGCGGAAGCAGGCGGAAACCAGGCCCCTACGGCCTCGGACGTTCACGTTCGGGGAGGTAGACATGCGGCATACCGACACCTACGTGCATTTCGAAGGGGTACGGTTCGTGCAGCAGGGCAACTGGTGCGACCCCGATCCCGAGACCGGACGCCCCGCGACGACCGAACGGCGGATCGCGGATCACACGGGACGGGAATTCATCGTCCGCACGGCAGGTACGTGCACCTATGCCACGGAGCCCGTACCGCAGGGCACAGGCTCCGTATATGGGATAATCGACTATTTCAACGGGAAATACACGCTCCGCATCGCCAACCGCGAGGTGGATTTCGCTACTGTTGCAGCGCGTCCCACAGCATGTCCTTCAAGCGGGGGATATTCAGCCCCGAAACCGACGAGATAAACACCGACGGGACGCCTTCGGGCAGGTGGGATTTCATCTCTTCGATCAGTCCGTCGTCCAGCATGTCGCATTTGGTGATGGCCAGCAGCCGCTGCTTGTCGAGCAGTTCGGGGTTGTACTGCGTAAGCTCGCCCAGCAAAACCGCATAATCGCGTTTGAGGTCGTCGCTGTCGGCCGGGATCATGAACAGCAGCACCGAGTTGCGCTCGATATGGCGCAGGAAGCGTGTGCCCAGGCCGCGGCCCTCGTGCGCCCCCTCGATGATACCCGGAATGTCGGCCATGACGAACGACTTGTGGTCGCGTACCTCGACGATGCCCAGGTTGGGTTCGAGCGTGGTGAAAGCATAGTTGGCGATCTTGGGTTTGGCAGCCGAGACCACCGAGAGCAAGGTGCTCTTGCCCGCATTGGGGAACCCGACCAGCCCGACGTCGGCCAAGACCTTCAGTTCGAGGATGAAGGTGCCTTCGTCGCCCTCCTCGCCCGGCTGCGCATAGCGCGGCGTCTGGTTCGTGGCGCTCTTGAAATGCCAGTTTCCGAGGCCGCCCCGACCGCCTTTGAGCAGTACGAGCTGTTCGCCGTCGGCCGTCACCTCGCCGACATCTTCGGTGAGCGTGGTGCCGTCCTCCTGTTCAACCACACGCCGGGCGACCGTGCCCAGCGGCACGGGGATGACGATGTCCCGGGCGTCCCGGCCCGACGAGCGGGCTCCCGAGCCGCACTGCCCGTCCTCGGCGAACTGGTGGCGCTGGTATTTGAGGTGGATAAGCGTCCAGTACTGGCTGTCGCCCTGCAGGACGATGCTGCCGCCCTTGCCGCCGTCACCGCCGTCGGGGCCGCCGAAAGCCACGAATTTTTCACGGCGGAAATGCGCCGAGCCGGCCCCTCCGTGTCCCGAACGGGCAAATATCTTCACGTAATCTACAAAGTTCGAACCTGCCATACCTTGATTATTTAGGTTGCAAAGATAGTGCAAGCCGAGGGCAAAAGCAAGTTTACTTGCATTTTGCCGAGGCGCCGCCTGTCTAAAACAAGGTTAAAGATAATGCAAGCCGGGGCGATGCCGGATTTATTTGGAAATGCCCGGGCATCAAAAAAGCCCGTGTCGGGGACACGGGCCTTGAAGCAGCCGGATGAAGGCTTATTTCTTACGCGTCAGCACGATGTCGGACACACCGAGGCAGTAGCGCGCATAAGCGCCCTGCTTGGGATGCCACTGGAACAGCGACGGTGTCCAGGTTTTCTCGGCGATCACGGTCGACCCCACACGCAGTTCGTCGCCGGCGACCGTGACGGGAAGTTCGCATTCGCAATCGGAGAAAGCCTTGTCATCGGCACCGCCGAGCAGGTAGACCGGGCCAAGCTCATCGGTGGTGAACCAGCTCAGGACATTGAACTTGGTAGTAGCTTCGACGACGATCGATCCGTCCTCCAGGAGTTTGAGAAACCACTTGGGGCCGAAGCCTTCGAGAGCCCGGGCTACGGAAAAGCCCTCTTCGATCAGCTGTTCGTAGGTTCGGGCACTGCCCTCTTTCTCGAAGTCCCCGAGGCCAAGGCAGATGAGATAGTTCTCCTTGCGGTATTTCCGCGAGCCGACCTGTGCCATGATTTCGACATCGAATGTCCACTCCTCGGTCGTGAAGAAAAACCCGCCCGTAGCAGGATCAAATCCCGTAGCGTATTTGACGCTCTGCTTGCCGGCCCATGAACCGACAAGTGCGTCGAACTCGGCTGACTGAATCATTCCGGAAGTATCCTCTGCGAGCGTGGTCACCTTGATCTGGGCTGCGTCGGATGCGGTATACTTCGAGTCGGAGGAGAGCGCCTTGACGGTGACCGTATACTCCGTTCCCGGATTCAGGCCGCTCAAACGGGCGGAGGTTTCGGACGTGGTCGCTTCAGCGCCGCCATCGAGCGAATAGGCATATACATTTGCATGCTCGACGGCCTGCCACGTCACTGTGAAAGCGGTCTCCTCGACCGAACTCTGGGCGAGGACGGGTGCGGCGAGCTGCGTCCCGTTGTTATCCCCGTCGTCACCGGAATCGGAATCGCTGCAAGCGGCAAAACCCAGCAACAGGGAAGCACACATTAAAATTCTGCTGATCTTTTTCATTGTTGTTCGTATTTATCGGTTATGAAATTCTTACGTGATCTTTTATTCGGCCTTTTCGGTCTTCTGTGTCTTCTCGATCCAGAAATCGGAGCCGCTCTTGCTGATCCCCAACACACAGACCGAATAGGAGGTTCCGGCTGCCAGCCCGGTCTTACGGATGGTCTGCGGCCCGGTATACTCGCCCTTGGCGGGCATCACCTCCTTCTTGAACGCCTCCAGTCCCCCGGCCATCAATACCTCCATAGCCAACGAAGAGGTCTTTGTGACATGGACGTAATATTTCTCGATGGCGGCATCGGGCGTACAGACGACATCAAACCCGTCGGACGCGACATTCTCGAACGTTACCGTCACTTCGCCCGACGCATCGGGAAGGGTCGTGGCGGGCGCCGACACGAGGACGGTCGTGAGCAGGTCGCCCGGGGCGTACCACCCTACTGCATAGACGACATAGTCGGTTTCGGGTTTCAGCCCGGTAAATTCGAAGGGGTGGTCACCCTGTACGAGTTGGGCGGCAAGATACTCCTCGAAGCTGACGCCCGCGATCAGGGCCGAAGCGCTGAGCTTGCGGCGCACCGACCCGATAAATTCCTCCGTCGAAGCGTATTTGTCGAAGTCGGACTTCAGGGCATAACCGCAGTAGTAGGTTCGCGTCTTGCTTTTGGGAGATACGGATCCGGAAATGCTGTTCATCCCGGCCTGGGCAACCGAAAGCGTAAAGGGGTTCTGTTCCAGGGCAGCAGCGACCGTCAGCTCGGCGAATTCGGAATCGAGGAACTGCACCTGTCCGGAAACGGCTTTCACACGCACGGTAGCCGGCATACCGGATTCCAGCCCGGTCACGACTGCAGACAACCCCGTAACGGTCAGCTCCTCACCGCCATCGACCGTATATACATAGGATGCCGCATCGGGAACGGCTTCCCACACGACTGTCGCGGAATTCTCCGTGGCGTCGCCCGCCGAGAGGACAGGGGCCGCCAGCTGTGTGGCCGGCAGGGTCGTCAGGGTGATTCGTGCGCACTCCGAATCCAGGTACTGCTCCTGCCCCGCGACGGCCTTTACTTCGACGGTATAACTGCGACCGGGCTCCAGTCCGTCGAAGCGCACCGACGGTTGCGTCACGATCGTCCCTGCGGCGCCGTCGAGCGTACAGGCGTAGGACGCGGCGTTCTCCACGGCATCCCAGGTCACGGCGACCGATACCTGCGTTACGGCGTCTTCCGCCAGGACGGGTGCGGCCAAAGCAACGGGATCCACGGGTTTTTCGTCATCCGAGCAACCTGCAAAAGCGGCCCCGAGGACAAAAAAAGCTGAGAAAAGTAGTTTTTTCTTCATAGCTGAAAATGTTTAGAAAAATTTGCTGCAAAAGTTCATTAACCTACTGATTCAAAGTCCATACAGCCCGAAAAAGATTGCCAGAAAAGGCTGTATGAACGAACGAATCGGTTTTTGTAAATATCGCTACGAATCGTCCATAAAGTTCTCATACCACGCCAAAAAGGCGAACAAGGCCGATAATCGGGAAAAACAAGGCGATAAAAGGGAATGACAGAATGTGACATTTTTTTACTATTTTTGCCTGCAACGTCACCCCTTCTTCATACATACGAAAACACATGGGCTATCTCGAACAGGCTGTGCGTTCACGGTGGGCCGTCCCGATGACGGCTTTCCTGATCCAACTGAGCCAATACTGGAATACGCTGGTAACGGTCACCTGGTGGTCGAAACGGGCGACCGTATCGGTCGTCTGGTTCTGCGTCCTGTGGCTGGCGACCATCCTGCTGCTGGAAATATTCCTGAACAGGCGGTTCCCATTCCCGGTACGTTGCCTGCTGGGCACGCTCGTCATCGCGGGAGTTATCCTCACGGCCATGCTGGTCATATCGCTGCAGTCCGAAAAACCGTGGCTCACACTGGGATACGACGAAGTCGGGTATCTGATCATCACGTATACGATATGCCTACTGATCGGCAGCATCGTACTGATGATCAACAAGGAACGCCGGCATGAAAAAGAGATCGAGATGCTCCGGATAGAGAACCTCAGCAGCCAGTACAACGCCATTGCCAACCAGATAAGCCCCCACTTCTTTTTCAACGCACTGAGCAACCTCTCGTCGCTCGTACGCGGCGACAAGAAACAGGAAAGCCTCGAATACATCGGCAACCTGTCGGGCATATTCCGGTACATCATCCGCTTCAAGGAGTCGTCGCTGACGACCCTGGGCGAGGAGCTGAATTTCATAAATTCGTACAAGCAACTGATGGACGTACGCTTCGCCGAAAGCTACACCTGCGAGGTCGACATCCCGCAGCAGGCGCTGAACATGCGCATGCCCAGCCTTTCGCTGCTGCCGCTGTTCGAAAATATCGTCAAACACAACGTCATCGACAGCGAGCACCACATGCGGATCACGATCTCGTTCAACGACAACAACGAACTGGTGATCGCCAACCCGGTCTATCCGAAGCTCACGCCGCCCGAATCGAACGGCATCGGGTTGACCAACCTGAGCAACAGGTACAGGCTGCTGCTGGGTAAGGAAATACGCATCGAGAAAACCGAGGGGGGGGGTGACGGGATGTTCCGGGTGTTCCTGCCGATGGTCAAGATGAACATAAAGCATACGCGATGAGGGTACTGATCATAGAAGACGAAATGGGGGCCCTCGACGACCTGAGGAGCATCCTCGCGGAATCGGCCCCGGACATCCGGATAGCGGGCACGACGGAGAGTGTCATGCAAAGCGTCGCATGGCTGGAAAAGAACCCCGCCCCGGATCTGATTTTCATGGACATCCATCTGTCCGACGGTTCGGCTTTCGAGATATTCAAGCGGACGGCCGTCGAGGCGCCCGTGATCTTCACGACCGCCTACGACGAGTACGCCATCCATGCCTTCAGGGTCAACGCCGTGGACTATCTGCTCAAACCGCTCGCCATCGACGAGGTGAAACGCGCACTGGAAAAATACCGGAAGCTCAGCCGGCCGCAGGTACTCCCGGATATCGAGAAGTTGTATGAAATGATTTCCTGCCAGCGGACGAATTCCCGCAGGAACATCCTGGTGGCCTACAAGGACAAACTGCTGCCGATCCCGACGGAGAAAATCGCCTTTTTCTATTCGACCAAGGAGACGTCGAGGGTATACCTCGCCGATGGTAGCAACTATGCCTACAACAGGACGCTGGAGAGCATCTGCGACGACATGGATCCCCGGGCATTCTGCCGGGTCAACAAACAATACGTCGTCGCCAGGGAGCACATCACAAGCATCGTCGTATGGTCGAACAGCCGCCTGCTGGTTTCGATGGAACCGAGACGCCCGAGCCCGTATTCCTGAGCAAGAACCGGGCTGCGGAGTTCAAAAAATGGATCACGGGATAAGTTCCCGGAAAAACATTACAGGTGTGCGAGGTATCCGTAGCGCACCAGATCCTCCCCGCCGCGGATAAGGTGGGTCTGGCCGTCGGCCAGCACGTAGAGGCGGTCGGCGATATCCGTCACATGGCGGTGCATATGGTCGGTCAGGAGAATGCCTTTCGAAGATTTTTCCTGCCGGATCAGCGCCTTGAGCGTCGACACATGCAGCGGGGCAACCTGCGAAAAAGGTTCGTCGAGCATGACGAATTGCGTCGGACTGCGCAGAATCAGGTAGGATTCCAGAATACGCCGCTCGCCGCCCGACAGGGCGCGGATCTTCGTACCGCGCAGTTTGCCGAACAACGGGAACCATGCCAGCAGGTCGTCCCACGGCAACCCGAAATCGCGCAGCACCCGGTCGACGGTCAGCCAGCCCGGGATAAAACCCTGCTGCGCGAGGTAACGCACCTCGTCGGCCCGGAAACGGTCATGCCATACCCCGTCGATGCGCATCGACCGGAAATCCGCCCGCAGCGAACCGCACAGTATCTTCATCAGGCAGCTCTTGCCGCACCCGTTACGGCCGAGCACCGCCGTAACACCGCCCGTTTCGACGGCGAGGTACACTCCCGAAAGGATGCGCCGGTCGCCGAACGACAACTCCACGGAGTCGATCTCGAGGATATGTTTCTCAGAGGGGTTCATAAAGGAAGGCGGCCGTCAGTTTCAATAACACATAACACAGGATAAAGTCCACGCCGCAACTCACGCCCAGCAGTTCGCGGCGCCGCACGCCGAGGTTGCGGTAGTAGAAAAACTCGTCACCGTAACGCTGGACGATCCAGACATAGAGATAAAGCGGATAGACCGCCGCCTTGCCTAACAGACACCACGGGATGATTGTCGGGCCGTGGTTGGAGACCACCCATGCGAACCCGATACTCACGGCCATGCAAAAAAAGAACATGGCCGAATAATAAAAGCGGAGTATGAGCAGCAATTTCCGGATCATCGTCCAAATATACGAAAAAAGCGGGTGGAATACAGACCACCCGCTTTTTATTCGGCGTAAACGCCAAGTCGGCATCTCCGCAAGAGAACCCGCTGCGGGCAGGAAAGCCGGCGACGGCGTTACAGCGCCAGCGGCTCGCAGGGAAGCCCCCAGGCCTCGGCGACGGGCCGGTAGACCACTTTGCCCTGCACGATGTTGAGCCCCAGTTCCAGTTCGCGGTTTTCCTTGCAGGCACGGCGCCAGCCCTTGTCGGCGAGCTGGACGACGTAGGGAAGCGTGGCGTTGGTGAGCGCAAGCGTCGAGGAATAGGGCACGGCGCCGGGAATGTTGGCCACGCAATAATGGAGGATACCGTCGACATAGTAAACGGGGTCTTCGTGCGTCGTGGGACGCGAGGTCTCGAAGCAGCCGCCCTGGTCGATGGCCACGTCGACCATCACCGAGCCGGGCTCCATCTCCCGGAGCATGTCGCGCGTAACGAGCTTCGGGGCCTTGGCGCCGGGGATCAGCACCGAGCCGATCACCAGGTCGGCATGTTTGAGCTCTTCGCGGATATTGTATTCCGAAGACATCAGGGTCTTGACGTTCTTGGGCATCACGTCGGCCAGGTAGGTGAGGCGTTGCAGCGAAATGTCGCAGATCGTCACGTCGGCCCCCGTCCCGGCAGCCGTACGCGCCGCGGCCGTGCCGACCACGCCGGCACCGATGACGAAGACCTTGGCGGGTTTCACCCCCGGTACGCCGCCCAGCAGCTTGCCTTTGCCGCCGCGGGGTTTTTCGAGGAAATAACGCCCTTCCTGCGTGGACATACGGCCTGCGACCTCGGACATCGGGATCAGCAGCGGCAGCGAGCGGTCGGCACGTTCGACGGTCTCGTAGGCGCAGCATACCGCCCCGCTGTCGATCATGGCGCGGGTAAGGGGTTCGCTGCTGGCGAAATGGAAAAACGTGAAGACCAGCTGGTCTTTGCGGATCAGCTTGTACTCGGGGGCGATGGGCTCCTTGACCTTGACGATCATTTCGGCACGGGCATAGACATCCCCGATCGTGGGAAGGATCTCCGCCCCTACCGCCGTATAGGCCTCGTCGGCAAAACCGCTGTTCACACCGGCCGTAGCCTGCACATAAACCGTGTGGCCCCGTTTGACGAGCTCCTGGGCGCCTGCGGGGGTAAGGGCAACGCGATTCTCGTTGTTCTTGATCTCTTTGGGAATACCGATAATCATAAGGCTTGAAGTTTTTTAGGTTTTTTGCCTTTTAATTTACGGATTTTATCCGGAACAGCAAAATATTCCGGCTATTTTTCACTTCCGGGTCAAAATTTATAAGAGATCGTAAGATAGAACGAACGCGGATAGGCATAGGTATAGCGCGTGGCGTGGGGTGCGAAATAGAGGGCGTCGCCCGAACGGATACGCCGGACGCGCAGCGACTCGTAACCGCTGTAAACCGTATCGGCATCGCCCAGCAGGTTGCGCAGCATGAGCGAAGCAGTCAGCCGCGAACGGCCGAAATAGAAGGATTTGAAAAGCGAGGCGTCGAACGTGAAGGCGTCGCCGAGGCGCTCCTGGTGCGTGAAGGCATCGAACATCTCCCGCGTGATGCCGCCCTGCCGCGCGATGCGTGCCGTACGGCGCAGGGGCACAGGCTCGACGTAACGCAGCCCCGCATATCCCGCCGAGGCGCGGAAACCCCATCCCCGGGGGCCGAAATATGAGAGTTCGGCGCAAGCCGTAAGCTGGGGTGCGGCACCGAGCGTACAACCGCCCATGTGGCTTTCGGCACGGGTGTCGACGGCCGAATTGTCGACGTCGGAGATGACCGTGACGCGCGGGTTGCGGATATATTTGTACCGCCCGCCCGAAGCGGCGAGCGAAAGGCTCCAGCGGTATGCCAGGCGGAGGTCGGCAGCGGCCTCCACGCCGCAGGCCATGCGTCCGATGCCCGTAACGGCCATGTCGCTGTAAACACCCGCCATGTCGTCGTAATAACGGCGGGACTGGATGCCGTCGAGCGTGGCGACGGCGAAGGCCGTAATGCGGAGCGAAAGCCGTTCGCCGGTACGGGTGAAATTGAGCTCGGCGGCGTAGAAACGCCCGGCAGCGGGGTCGTCGACCGTACGGTTGTTATACAACGGCTGGTAGAACAGGTCGGCGGCATCGGGCACCGCAGCCCCGGCTGCGGCCGATGCTTCGAGGTAGCTGCGGGGCGAGAAAGCCCACCCCACCAGTGCCTTGACCGTATAGGGCGTGAACCCCATCCGCCGCGAGCGCCCGAGGGACTGCGTCCCGGGGAAGAGCTCTTTCTCGTAATACCCGCGGCGCAGCACGACGGCATCGCCCAGCGCGAGGGCGACGTCGGCACGAAGGCGGTCGGAACGGTACTCGGCCGACAGGCGGACGGTGGCCTCGCGCGTCGAGAGCGCATAGTCGTAGCCGAAACGGTCGCCCTCGCGGACGGTGCGGCCGGGATGGCGCAGGTCGTTTTGCAGGAGGTTGCCGTAGGTGTCGTCGTCCACGAGGTACTGGTCGATGTCGGTGATATGATCCGCCCCCAGCAGGTCGCGCATCTGTTTGTAGCTGCGCGTGCGGGCATGGCGGTAGGAAAAGCCGTAGCGGAGTGTCAGCCGCTCGTCCGGCGCGGTCGTAAATAGGGCGTCGAAACCGAGGTTGCGGATACGTTCGGCACGGTCTTCGAGCGTATAGACGGCATGTCCGCCCGCCATGCGGTTGCGGGCGATCAACTCGTCCCAGCAAACCTGCGTATAGCGCGCGTCGTTCGACCGCCATGCCAGTTCGGTTTCCCGGTCGCCCGTATAGCCGGGCAGGTAACGGTAATTGTCGGGCATGGGCGTACGGGCGTCGTACCACCCCAGGGCGCTGTATTTCCGCACCCCGTATTCGGCCCCGGCAGCCATGTCGAGCCAGGTCGCGGGCGACAGCCGCACGCAGTACGTAGCGGCGGCCAGCGGCACGAGC
>ULVU01023054.1_pt1 | contig 11811 bp, 9 predicted proteins | sample 1959731 | NCBI WGS metagenome assembly ULVU01 (sample SAMEA4835794, study PRJEB28245) | human gut metagenome | biome: gut microbiome; material: fecal sample | place: Denmark | collected 2008 | reverse complement strand
TGTGGAATATCCACTCTCCAGCAGATAGGAATTTGTCTCTATCCAACCAGTCTCTGACGGAAGATTATTATAAAGAATATTGTTAAAATTCGCAATATCCTCATTGGAAATATACGGATGGTTTTCTACCGGATTTACCGACATATAGTAGACTTCGGCTCCTTTTTCCATCCACTGAGGAATTTTCTCTTTCAGAAGATCAATATATCCCCATGCATTTCCAAGATCGTTGACTCCCATATTGATAATGATCACAGATCCCTGCGTCACTGACTCATCAATCTCTCCAACGGCAGTATCCTGAAACCAGGATAATCCCGCTGAAACCTGACCAATCCACACGCAGCCGGAATCTCCGACTGTTTCATGCATGCCGACCGTCCTGGAATCTCCGACAAAAATATACTGCGTCACATCAAACGATGTCTCGCTGCTCTGCTCTTCCGTTTGTTGTTCTGTTTCCACTTGCTGCGTCTCCGTCTGTTCTTCTTTTTCCGACATTATTTGTGTTGCTTTGCTTACTGCAACAGCATTGGTACGGATACAGCTGAAATTGTATTCTTCCAGACAATCCCACGCCATATCCAGCAGCACTTCTCTTGTCGGTGTACCAAGCGGTGCCTTCGCCCCGGCTGTAAATGCCGGAATAAAAAGGCAGCACAGAAGCAGAATCCATCTGCTAAACTTTCTTTTCTTCATGATCACATCATTCCAGTTCAAATGCTCCTGTATAAAGCTGATAATATTTGCCTTTTTCGGCGATCAGCTTATCGTGAGATCCTCTCTCAATAATACGTCCCTGCTCCAGCACCATTATAACATCAGAATTTCGTACTGTCGACAGTCTGTGTGCAATAACAAATACGGTACGTCCTTTCATCAGAGCATCCATACCTCTCTGTACGATTGCCTCTGTTCTGGTATCAATCGAAGACGTAGCCTCATCCAGGATCATAACAGGCGGATCAGCTACCGCTGCTCTTGCGATTGCGATCAGCTGACGCTGTCCCTGTGAAAGGCTTCCGCCATTTCCTGTGATCACCGTATCGTAACCATTCGGAAGCAGTCGGATAAAGTCATCCGCATTTGCAAGTTTTGCTGCTGCATAGACTTCCTCATCCGTTGCGTCCAGTTTTCCGTAACGGATGTTTTCCATGATCGTTCCGGTAAACAGGTTTGTTTCCTGCAGAACCACACCAAGAGAACGTCTCAGGTCTGCCTTTTTGATCTTGTTGATATTGATGTCATCGTAACGGATCTTTCCGTCAGCCAGATCATAGAAACGGTTGATCAGGTTTGTGATCGTTGTTTTTCCGGCTCCGGTAGAACCTACAAACGCCACTTTCTGTCCCGGTTCTGCATACAGACTGATATTGTGGAGCACGATCTTTTCTTCATTATAACCAAAATCTACATCATAGAACCGCACTTCGCCACGCATTTTTGTGTAAGTCAGCGTTCCATCGCCATGCGGATGTTTCCATGCCCACAGTCCGGTTCTTTCTTTTGATTCCGTCAGCTCACCGTTCTCGTCATATTTTGCATTGACCAGTGTAACGTATCCTTCGTCAACTTCCGGCTCTTCATCCATCAGTTTAAAAATACGTTCTGCTCCGGCAAGTGCCATGACAACCATATTCAGCTGATTTGAAATCTGACTGATCGGATTCATAAAGCTTCTGCTCAGCTGCAGGAAAGATGCAATCGTACCGACCGTCATACCGCCTGCACCGCCAAGAGCCATTGTGCCTCCGATTGTTGCCAGCAGCACATACTGCAGGTTTCCGAGGTTACCCATGATCGGCATCAGGATATTTGCAAAACTGTTTGCTGCGGATGCATCCTTGCATAATTCTTCGTTTTTCTGGTCGAAAATCTCTTTTGCTTTCTCTTCGTGACAGAATACTTTGATAACTTTCTGTCCGTTGATCATCTCTTCGATATAACCATTTACATCACCAAGAGCTTTCTGCTGACGTATAAAATAATAACCACTCTTTCCGGCAACACGGCCTGTCACCTGAAGCATGATAAATACAAAGCAGAGTACAAAAATGGTAAGCTGCCAGCTTGTGAAAAGCATGGCAAAAAACACAGAAATAATTGTGATCAGAGAGGAGAACATCTGCGGGATACTCTGTGCAAGCATCTGACGCAGCGTGTCCGTATCGTTTGTATAATGGCTCATAATATCGCCATGTGTATGCGTATCAAAATAACGGATCGGCAGTGTCTGCATATGTTCGAACATCTCGTCTCGAATACGTTTTAACGTTCCCTGTGCGATACTTACCATCGTTCTGTTGTAAAATAGGCAGGCAAGGATTCCCACTGCGTAAATACATCCCATGATCAAAATGGAACGGAACAGCGGTGCAAAGTCCGGTGTGGCTGCCTGAAGCAGTGGTGTGATATAACTGTCGATCAGTGTCTGCAGATACAGTGAGCAGGACACCATGGCAAGTGCATTGACCACGATACAGATCAGGACAGCAGCAAAACGCAGTTTATAATGTCCGATATAAGACATCAGTCTTTTTACAACATCTTTATTTACTTTTGCCATTCCTTCCGGTCCTTTTTTATTATTCGGCTGTCTCATCTTCGCTTCCTCCTTTCACCTGAGAATAGTAAACCTCCTGATAGATCTCATTGGATGCAAGCAGCTCTTCATGCGTGCCAACCGCAGAAATATGGCCTTTATCCATAACAATGATCTTGTCCGCATCCTGTACCGATGAAATACGCTGTGCGATGATAAATTTCGTTGTATCCGGGATTTCCTCACGGAATGCCTTTCGGATCAACGCATCTGTTTTCGTATCTACCGCACTGGTAGAGTCATCCAGAATCAGGATTTTCGGTTTTTTCAGAAGTGCTCTTGCAATACAGATTCTCTGTTTCTGACCGCCGGATACATTGCTTCCGCCCTGCTCAATGTAAGTATCGTATTTATCCGGGAATGTCTGGATAAAATCGTCAGCCTGGGCGAGCTGACAGACATGAATCAGCTGTTCATCTGTCGCATTTTCATTTCCCCAGCGTAAGTTTTCTTTGATCGTTCCGGAGAACAGCACATTTTTCTGAAGAACCATCGCTACCTGATCACGCAGAGCTTCCAGATCATATTTTCTTGTGTCCAGACCGCCTACTTTCAGGCTTCCTTCTGTGACATCATAAAGTCTCGGGATCAGCTGAACCAGCGTTGTCTTTGCCGAACCGGTTCCTCCGATGATACCAACCGTCTCACCAGATCTGATATTTAAATTAATATCAGAAAGACAGATCTTATCCTTTTTCCCTGTGTAGCTGAAGCTTACATGATCAAATACAACGGAACCGTCTTTTACTTCTGTTACCGGAGATTCTCCATTTGTAAGGTCGCTTTTCTCATCAAGAATCTCTACAATACGCTCTGCAGATGCTCTGGAAATAATGATCATAACAAATACCATCGACAGCATCATAAGACTCATCAGAATCTGCATCGCATAAGAAACAAGGCTCATCAGCTGACCGGTAGACATACCATTTACCGGATCATTTCCGGTTGTAACGATCAGTTTTGCACCAAACCAGGAAATCAGAATCATACATGCATACATGCAGAACTGCATCAGCGGCATATTGAATGCAATCAGTTTTTCTGCAAATGTAAAATCGTTATAAATCGATGTGGAAATTTTTTCAAATTTCTCAATCTCATGATCCTCACGGACATAAGATTTCACAACACGGATTCCGTGAAGATTTTCCTGCACAACATTGTTCAGTTTATCGTAAGTTTTGAAAACTTTTTCAAATACTGGATGTGCATGTGTCATAATAAAATACAGTCCGATGCCAAGAATCGGTGCCGCCGCCAGGAAAATCACTGCCATCTCGGAATTTACCTGAAATGCCATAAACATAGAAAAAACAAGCATAATCGGTGCACGGACTGCCATACGGATGATCATCTGATATGCATTCTGCACGTTGGTAACGTCCGTTGTCAGACGCGTTACGATACTTGCCGTTGAAAATTTATCAATATTGGAGAAAGAAAAATTCTGTACATTGTAATACATATCCTTTCTCAGGTTCTTTGCAAATCCGGCAGATGCCCGTGCGGCAAATTCACCGGAAAGCACACCGAACATCAGTGAGATCATCGCTGTGACAGCAAGCAGAATACCCATCTTCCAGATATATCCCAGGTTCTGTGCCTGAATACCGTAGTCGATCAGTCTTGCCATTAACATCGGAATGATCACTTCCATGATTACTTCAAGCGTGACCATCGCCGGAGATAAAAGGGAATCCTTCTTGTACTCACGGATGCTCTTCATCAGTTTCTTAATCATGATTGATTAGCCTCCTTATTATCTTTTTTTGCATAACATTTGTTTTTCATCGAACATTTTAAATCTTCTGTGAGGTTCTCACGAATCTTCTTTGTCAGCTGAAACAGACAGTCAATTTCCTCCGCTGTCATATCTTTTACCAGCAAACGCTCCATTCTCTGGATATGCTGTATTACAAGATGACTGGCTTCATCGCCTTTTTCTGTCAGGACAATTTTCTTCAGTCTCGCATCCCCGGGATAAGACTGCATTTCAATATATCCATTCTGCTCCATTTTCTGCAAAATACCGGCAACAGTAGAGCGTGTAAGGCAGAAACGCTTCACAATATCCCGCGGAAAAATGTCCTTTTGAGGATTTTCTTTAATATACTTTATAATCCCGCCCTGGACATACTGGAGATCATAAATTCCACTTTTTTTCTTATCGTACTCAATTTTTCGATATAAAAGATTGGATAATGACAAGATCTCTCTGCCCACTTCACGTTTTTCTCCAAAATCCATCTTCGCTTCACCTCCTGTCTGATTGTTCGCTGTCGAACAATTATAAGGCGAATAAAATTTTTTGTCAATCGTTATATCGCACCAATTTTTTCATCTGAAATCAAATATTTTTGGAAGCATACTTTACATCTTTGCCGCAAAATATTTTTGGATACCGTCACAAATCGATTCTGCTGCCTTCTGCTGATAGGTATCTGTAATTAAAAGTGCTGCCTCCTTCTCATTCGACAGAAAACCGCATTCCACGATCACCGCCGGAGCTTCACTCCGTTTCAATATGTAGTACGTGTCATTCGCCTTGATTTCCCGCGGTCTTTCGATCTGCAGCTCTTTATTCATAACATTCTGAATACATCCGGCGATCTCCTTGCCCTCTGCCGAAGTCGTATAATAAAAAACCTGAGGTCCCGATACATACTCCTCCGTGTAACTGTTCTGATGAACACTGACCGCCATCGCCGGTTTTGTCTCCCTGATCTTTGCACACCGGTTTCTCATATCCGTGCTCTTTTTATTTCCCTGCTCCGGTCCCTTTACACTTTCGTCCGCCTCCCGCGTCATCACAACCTCAAATCCCGCCTTCTCCAGACAAACTTTTAGCTTCTTTGCAATCGCCAGATTGATATCCTTTTCCTTCGCCTGATTGATTCCAATCTTCCCCGGATCATCACCACCATGCCCCGCATCAATCAAAATAACCTTCTTCTCCACACTGCCGGAAGCCGGAAGTACATTTTTTACTCCGTCCGTAAAAAGCAGAATTGTACACGCCAGCACCAGAATTCCCATCCATACTTCCGCAGGGATATTTTTCAGCCGCAGATCATACATCAAAACCGTCACCCATTTTTGGACTCTTGTGACAGTTTATTCAGAAAGAAACCCATTTAAGAACCGGTTCACAGGATATTATCTTATATTAATTCAGGAGGCCCTGATTAAAAATCAGGACCTCCTTTTTTAATTTACCGAATCTCACATATTCGTTTAACTCAGATGATTTTTGGATAACTATTTTTTTATCTTGACTTTCTTCACCTTGCTCCATGCACTCTGGACACTCTTTAAAGTACCATTATTTCCTTTGTATTTTACCGTATACTGAATTTTGAAATAATAAGTTTTTCCTTTTTTCAGTCTCTTAATGGTACGGGCAGTGGTTGTCGCTTTCACATTCACTGTCTTTTTATTCTTTTTAAACTTCTTGTCCGTTGCATACATAATGGTATATTTTTCTACATAGAAGTTATCTCCGTACAGTTTTGCAGGAGCTTTCCAGGTAAGTTTTACTTTCTTACCTTTTACATTTTTCAGACTCTTAATGGAAAGTTTTCTGGTTTTCGGTACGGTAACATTTGTATTATTATTGTTTGTATTATTATTATTGTTGTTATTGTTACTGTTACCGCCATTTGTATTGCCATTATTATTGCCGCCTGTGTTATCCCCTGATGAATTTCCGCTGCCTGAAATAACAATCTCAGTACTTACAATCTCACTGTCGTTTGCATTTGCACTCTTTGCGTAGGCACGGATCACTGCACTTTCTGTAATCTGAATCGGTGCTGTATACAACTGGAATTCGCTGCGATCTTCTGTTGTCGTCAGACCACCTTCTCCTGAAAGCGGATAGATTCGATAATATAACTCCACATTTGGCTTCACGCAGTACAACCCTACGGTCTGAGCCGTCTGGTAAGTTCCGCTTGTAACCGTAAAGGCTGGTTCTGTTGTTGTCTCTGTATATTTGTAAGTTGGTGAAACAACGATACTCTTTCTTACAAATCCCGCCTCGTCTTTTTTATCCCAGCTGTCAAATACTTTGCCATCGCCCGGTGCCTTCAGATTTTCCGGAAGTGTTGCGGATTCTCCATAGGCAACTTCCTGCTCACTGAGCACTTTTCCATCCCAGTCAAGGAATGTAACTACGTATTTGGTATCTTTGTATGAAGCTGCTACAACCATGTTGTCTGTTACGGTGGTTACTTCTTTTCCATTTGCATCTGTCCATTTATCGAACTTCTGTCCTTCTTTTTCCGGAAGAGAATCCAGCGTCAGAACATCACCATATTCAAATTCTTTGATATTCAGACTTGTATTGTCCCAGTCTACAAAAATAACTGTACATTTTTTCTTTCGGTACTGTGCAGTGATAACTGTATTTTCCCGAATATTTTTCAGACCAGTATCCCAGCCCACAAATTCATATCCTTCTTTTTCCGGTGCTTCCGGAGCCTCTACCGTACCGCCATCCACTACCTTTTTCTGTTCACCGATGGTATTGCCATCTTCATCGGTAAAGTCTACACTGTATACCGCTTTCGGTGCACTGATCCTGCCGATTTCCTGATAGTGTGTAGAACCCTCAATGCCGATCGTGATAATAAAATCACCGGTCTTTGCCGTAGGCTCTTCTTTTGTCACATAGTCAAAATGATAGCTGCCGTCTTCTTTGATCGTTGTCTGAGCTGCATATTCAATCTGACTTGCGATCGGATCTGCATTCTGTCCTTTGTACACAAGCAGCATTGCCACTTTTCCGGCACAGCCTTTTGCCATTCCGTCCAGTGTACGTTTTTCACCGTTTGTGTCTTCCAGTGTTGAAGTTGTCTTATATTCCGTTACTGTGCCTTCTTTGTTGATATCTGCACGATACCAGGACTTATCACCGGTTCCGTTATAAACCACAATGCCATCATCCGTTGTCATTGCTGTATTCAATTCTGTGAAAGTTTTGTTGTATTCCCATTCACCCGGATAATCCATGCTGTCTGCATAAACACTGCTGTAAGTATAAACAATTTTTCCGGTATTTACATTTTCGTATTTATAACGTTTGTAATTGTAGCATGGAACCTCTGTAGAATTCGTTTTGAAACGATAAACCGTTCTTGTCTCTACCTGTCTGGAATCAGATGCAGAAACGGCATTCGCCTGCCAGTCACTGAAATCGCTCTGCCAGTAGGTATATTTTTTGTACTCCTGTCTGGTGCGATAGTTATAAAGTGTACGGGTCGGCTGTCCATATCCACCCTGTCCATTGGATGCATTGCTGAATTCAAAATACCACCAGCGGTCTTTCCAGTAAATTTTTCCCTTAGCGGAATTTACACCTATATATCCTGGTCCATACTCCGTTCCACGGCAGGTTCCCCATTCTTCCACCCAGTACATGGAACCGCCGCAGTTGGAGCAGCTTCCGGAATATGGATCCTGTGCTCCGCAGGAACTGCATCGGAATGCATAATAACGATATCCCGTTGTTGTTCCAACCTGCGTCAGATTATTTGCAGTTGGTGCATAAGTAGAATATTCCGTCCATACACCCCAGTCTGTGTAAGTTCCGGTATTTGCTGTAGATACCAGTGTAAACCCTGCCGGTGTTGCCGGTGTGCTGGCAGAACGGATCTCTCTTTTATCTTTATAACGGTATTCTGTTCTTGATTCTGTGATCAGGTCACTGTCCGTTGGGAGTGTAGTACTTCAGTCTGACCATTCATTGCCCACATCGATCGCACTCATAACCGTTTTTGCTTTTGGTGTTCCGGTTGTCTCATCATCTACAACACCAACCATCGAAACCTGTACGGTAGAAACAAGTCCGGAATATAATACCGTTACATTTTCCGTAACTTCACCGGAAGATGGCATACTGATCGATGCAGTTTCAGATGCAACCATTTTTCCTGATTTTGTCATCAATGTAACAAGAAGTTTTCCTTTTGTAAAATTATTCGGGAAGTTCGACAGACGCACCGAAACATCATAACCGGTAGCTTCTGCATTTCGTTTTGCAGATTTAATTTCTGTTACGATCGGAAGATCTGCATTTCCCCATACATAAGTTGCTGTTACCGTCATGGAACGCTTCACATTCTGATAGTCTGTTGTATCCCAGCCTGCAAATACATAGCCGGTTTTTGTCGGAATATCAGTCGGAGCAGTTGCTGCTGATCCGTATTCTACTTTCTGCACTCTTCCAATGACTGCACCTGTGTAATCTGCAAAACTTACGGAATACGTATTGATTTTATAAACTGCCTGAATTTCGATATCGGCTTTCAGATTTTTTCCTTCGCTGTTCCAGTTCTGGAAAGTATAGCCTTCTCTCTGAGGTGCCGTCGGAGCAGCTGCATTTCCGCCATATTTTACAGACTGTGTCCCGATGATCTCACCATTCCAGTCTTTGTAAGTGACCGTTACATTTTGATGAACCGTACAGGTAGCGGAAACCGTTTCACCGCTGCTTCCTGCGGAATTGACTGCCGTAATGTGAGCCTGATAAACTCCCGGCTGGCGAAGGGAAAAGGATGCACTTGTTCCGCCAACAGTCGCAGACTGGCTGTAAGCACTGTTTGTCGTGCAGACCAGATTAACCCGGTAGCTTGTCGCATTTGCAGTATTTGCCCAGGAAATGGTCAAACCATCTCCAATACCGAGATTCTGTGAGCTAACCGCTACATTTGTCGGATTGCCCGGTTTCGGCGGATTTGCATTTGTTACCTTGTAGACATGGCTGCCCACCCGTCCTCTCGTCAGACGAATAGGACTGAGATTCCAGTGATTTGTCTGGTATTTGTTGGCATCACTTACAGGAGAATAAGACTCATAATAATAAAGCTGTCCAGTACGTAAAGAAGTTGCATTATCTACAATCGCATAATGACCGCCAAAATTAAGAATCGTATAATACCCTGCCCTGATATTAAACCAGAGCTGATTATCACTTGCATTCCAGTAACCGAGATATTCTATTTTTTTGCCGTAAGATGCCGCATAATTCCCAGGTGCCCGGATTCCGGTCCAGGTCAATTCAAGATTATAATTATCAAACTGAGAATCATTTGGCGGATTTACAATTCCACTGTGACTCCTCTGGTATTGGTACCATGTATCCGGATTCATACCGCCACGATTAACATCTGCTTCATAAAGCATTTTTGCCTGTGCAGTGATGAAACATCCATACAATCTCATCTCTGAATAAGCGGAATCTCCCTGATTCCATTTCCGATAGTCACCATTAAAGGTTGCTGTAAAATTTTTTGCTGCATTTGTTTTTGTCCCAGGTACCAGAACCATAACAAAAACAGCCAGCACTGCCAGCAAAGACAGCAACTGTTTTGTGTTTTTCTTTACTTTTTCCATTTTTTCTCCTTTCCGACACTAAAAATGCCAAAACAATTGATTGGATTATATTCCTGAAAAAATTATAACATCGTTAATTCTCAGTGTCCACCTGATATAGTTCGTTTCATCGTTTACAGCAATATTTCACATAAAAAACAGCAAATAATCCTTGCGTTACCGACCAGATCCAGGTTTGGATATTCCTGCCGAACGGCATTGAATTTTTACTAAGTTTTGAGAAAATGAATTTAGTTTAATTCCTGTTCAAATTCCTGAACAGTATTTGCTTTTAATGCATTGGTAAGCCAATTATCCAAAAGATCTACATCCTGTTCTTCTTCGATTCTTTTTCTGATCTTTTCATCCACGGTTCCTTTTATTTCCAGCACACGCAAAATAAATTCCACTCTGCTGGCTTTCTTTTCTTCTGCTTTTCCTTCTTCTCTTCCAAGTTCAATTCCTTTTGCAATTCCCATCTTTTCCAGTCTCTCTGCTACATCACACATACTATGCACCTCTTTCTTTTTCTTGAACATTTCTTTATAACGGTCGTCACCTGTCATTACCTGCAACAGTTTTAACACTTCATCTACATGCTTTATTTCCGTCGGATCATCTGGTATATAATCTTTGTTCTTTCTTTTTTTCACAAAAAAATTTGCTACGATTCGAAAATCACTCTGAAATCTTTCTATTTCTTCCTCTGTCAGCCATGCGATCTCAAACACCTGCATACTGTAGTCATTTACAAACTTATCCAGCCCTTCCGGTATTTCCATCAAAGATTTAATATTTTTTTCGCTGTTCCAGTGTCTGTCCGTTCCAAAGTACAATACAATTGTCACCACCGGAAGAATCTTTTTCCTTTCTTCCAGCAACTGACTGCGGTACGCTGTTCCGTCATATCCTATCACACGAAACGGCATATTTTTCTCCACAACACTTTGATTCTCAATACCGCAGATTGCCAGCTCCACTTCTTTTTCTTTCCAGTACTTTGCTACGTCTCGTTCCAGCTCATGTACCTTTTCATCTTCCGCTTTGTACTGTGAATGGATTGACGTATTTTCCAGTGTTTCCGGCAGGATTCTCTGTTCTCCCGCAAAAAGTAATCCATTCATAATATCCGCAAAAACATCATTATAATCTGCCAGAATCTTTTCTGTAATATCCTTTTCTCCCATAGCTTCTCCTTTTCTTTTGTTCTTTTTACGTGAAGAAGCCACAGGATGTAAGTTTTTCCCTCAAATAACATTTCAGGTAATACTGCTTACTTTTAAGTATACGAAAAATTTTTATTTCTTCAAGCCGCTTCACGCAGGTCTTTTTTAAGTTGGATATTCCTGCCGAACGGCATTGAATTTTCATTGAGTTTTGAAAAGCAGTACGATTTTTGCTTTCTGTTTGATAGATATATAATATATTTTACTTCTGTTTTGTGTTTATTATAATTGTCTATGTGATGTTTGTCAACTATTTTGTTATGTGCTTTGCATGGTATTTTTACATACACTTTATAAAATCAACATCAAAAGTAAACTTTATAACAATAGGGAGGCAACCCTCCCCATCAAAAAATTTCATCTTTTATCCTTCTTTTAATTTTCTGATCAGCTTACGATATTCCGGACGTTCAAAGTCTTTTCCGGACTGATAATCGCAGTAAATATTTTTTGGTGAAATACTATATGGTTTTAATGCCATGATCTGCCTGTCTATGTGCTGCTCTTTTGTAGAAACTCTGATATATGCATATTGTTCCATCTTCATCCTCCTGTGCTATGATTTTTCTCTTAAATAATACAAGCGCTGCCGCGAAGATGAGATGC
>ULVU01008438.1_pt1 | contig 11827 bp, 10 predicted proteins | sample 1959731 | NCBI WGS metagenome assembly ULVU01 (sample SAMEA4835794, study PRJEB28245) | human gut metagenome | biome: gut microbiome; material: fecal sample | place: Denmark | collected 2008 | reverse complement strand
ATACTTTAATAAAAATATTACTTCCGGTTATAATCAGGTAGTCATCAATTAATCAAAACAAATTTCTTATTTACCTGAGAGGCAACAAAGATAAACGCCCTATTAAACACAGACCTCACTTTCCACTACCCCAGCACTCCCCAAAAAGACGTTATGAACTTTACAGACTTTATAAATCTTATAAACGAACATCGGGTGCCGATTCCTCGTATTACGAGAAACTAAACACCTAATTATCAACTCGTAGTATGAAGTTCTTCTTATTAGCCGTATTGCTCGTCGGATGCAATATCATGGCAGCAACAGCACAATCCGACAAGATCGTCGATAACCGGGCCATAGACACACTGGATCTAAAAAAGTACGTCGGCCTATGGTATGAAATCGCACGCTTTGACCATCCCTTCGAGCGAGGCTTGGTCGGGGTAACAACCGAGTACACCATCAAACCAGACGGTAGCATCGAGGTTATCGGACGAGGTTACCAAGACAGTCTCCGGGGAGAGAAAAAAGAGATCGTGGGTCACGTGCATATCCCGGACACGACACGACCGGGCGTTCTAAAAGTCACCTTTTTCTTGATCTTCAACACGGATTATCACATTCTGGAAGTCGAGAAAGATTACAGCGCGGCTCTCATCGGAAGTTCCCAATGCGATCATCTCTGGATCGTGAGCCGCACGCCGAAACTCCCATCCAAGAAATTGGACGACTTGATGCAACGGGCGCGGCGAAGAGGGTACGACACCACCGCTCTCATCTTCGTCCCGCACGGGCAGGAACAAATTCGGGAAGAGTTGACTAAACTCTGAGTTATTTTCCATATTTTTGAACAACCAAAGGTTCAGAAATATGGAATTATTTATACTTATATCCTGCGTTTTACTTCTCATTCTCAATATCATCCTTATCGGATTACACGTTCGTTCCCGCAAGGACAGTACCGCACGGGAAATATCACGATCCATCTCGGACCTCGAAAAAGTGATCCGAGACGAATCCCGCTATAACCGGGAAAACGACGAAAACCGTTCCCGCAAAGACCGGGAAGAACTCGCCTCTACCCTCAACCATTTCCGGACGGAACATCGGGAAACCCTGAAGAATATCACCACCCAGACCAACTCCGCCATACAGGCTTTCCAAAAAAGTTTTGCCGAAAGCATGGAATTATTCAATCGCCTGCAACGGGAAAAGTTCGGGGAACTATCACTCCGCCAGCAGGAGCTCTTGCAAAACACGGAAAAGAAACTGGAAGAGATGCGAGCCACCGTGGATGAAAAGTTACAAAAGACCCTGCACGAACGCATCGGACAATCGTTCGAACTCGTCAGCAAGCAACTGGGAAACGTGCAGAAAGGCTTAGGGGAGATGCAGACACTGGCGCAAGATGTCGGTGGGCTAAAACGAGTGCTTAGCAACGTGAAAATACGGGGAACGATCGGGGAAGTACAACTCTCCATGTTACTGGAACAGATTCTAGCCCCGGATCAATACGATGTAAACGTGAAGACTAAACCCGGATCGGACAAACTGGTCGAGTTCGCCGTGAAACTTCCCGGACGGGCAGAAGGAGACGAATCGGTCTACCTACCCATCGATGCCAAGTTCCCGAAGGATGTTTACGAGCAACTCCTTGACGCCTACGAGTCCGGAGACTTGCAACGGGTGGAAACCACTTCCCGCGTACTCGAACAGACCATTCGCGGTATGGCAAAGGACATCCGGGACAAATACCTAGCCCCACCGCATACCACGGACTTTGGGATCATGTTCCTGCCTTTCGAAAGCATATATGGTGAGGTTACCCGTCGGGCAGCCTTGTTGGAACAATTACAGCAGGAATACCACGTGATTGTCACGGGGCCGACCACACTGGCTGCGATACTGAATAGCCTACAAATGGGATTCCGCACGCTGGCAATCCAAAAACGCAGCAGCGAAGTGTGGCGTATCCTTGGTGGTGTAAAGGCCGAATTCGAAAAGTTCGGGGGACTTCTGGAGAAAGCCCAAAAAAATCTCCAAACCGCTAACAACCAACTGGAAGAGGTCATGGGCAAACGAACCCGGGCCATACAGCGACAACTCCGCTCGGTCGAGGCCCTTCCGGCTAAAGAGGAGCAAAACCCACTACTGGATCCATTTTCAGAAGAGGACGAGGCATAAAAACAACCAAGATTTTCACCTGAAATAAAACAAAACACGACTTGCTAGATTCTTTCCGCAGTTTTTATTAGCTTTGCCCGAAAGAAGGTAATACAAGTAAAAAGATTAAATATAAAAACATGGAAACGACGAAGAATAAGACGACCTTGCTCATCATGGCAGCAGGGATGGGTTCCCGGTTCGGTAGCTTGAAACAACTGGCATTACTCGGACCTCACAAGAAAACATTGTTGCATTATTCAATCTATGACGCCGTACACGCGGGGTTTGACAAGATTGTTTTCATCATCCGCCGGAGTTTCGAGAACGAATTTAAAGAGGCCGTGGGAAAATATGCAGAAAGCTTGGTTGAAACCGTGTACTGTTTTCAAGAAATGGATCAACTGCCCGGTAACCTACCCCCGATCCAGCGGGAAAAACCTTGGGGAACGGCTCACGCTATCTGGGCGGCAAAAGACCATGTCCACGAACCGTTTATCGCAATCAATGCCGACGACTTTTACGGACGGGATGCTTTCGTGAAGATGCATGATTTCGTGGCCAGCAACTCCGACGAGAGATGCTTCAGCTTGGCCGGCTACCGGTTGGCAGCCACGCTATCCGAGAACGGGACGGTATCCAGAGGAATATGCACGGTTGACGGGGACCATTTCCTGACCAGTATCACCGAACGTACGAAGATCGGCCGGGAAGGTGACGTGATTAAAGACCTGAACTCGGGAGTAATTTTGCACGAGGATGACGTAGTTTCCATGAATTTCTGGGGATTCTCGCCCATGCTTTTCGGGGAAATCGAGAAACAATTCATCGAGTTCTACCACAAGAACAGCGAAAATCCCAAGGCGGAGATTTACATACCTTTCGTGGTTGACGAACTTATCAAGCAAAAGGCCGTGAAAGTGAAGGTCTTAAACACCAGCGCCAAATGGTTCGGCGTGACATACAAAGAGGACACGGAGCTAGTGAACAATGCCTTGCAGAAATTCGACGGGGAAGGATTATATACCGACATGGGACAGTAAATAGCATAAAAACGGGTAAACACTAAAAAACAACTAAGCATGGACAAACTGAAGAGAATTTACGACACGTTCGTATCGAGCGGGCGGTTTATATCCGCAACACCGTACGGTTCTGGCCATATTAACGACACCTATCTGGTGAAAGTGGACGAGGATGTCGAGTACATTCTCCAAAGAATCAACGGTAACGTGTTCAAGGACATCCCGAAACTGGTACGAAACAAAGAACTGGTGTGCGGGCATATCCGCAACCGACTTATCCGGCACAAAGTGAGCGACATTACCCGCAAATACATCACGTATTTCTACACGGACAAGGGAAACGCTTACTACAAAGATTACGAGGGAAACTACTGGACACTATCACTCTTTATCAAAGGCTCAAAGAGCTACGATGTTATCCCGGATTCCCAGATCGCTTATCAAGTAGGCATCGGATTCGGGGAATTCGAGAACCGGATTTCCGATTTCGATGCTAAATTGTTGATCGAGACGATCCCACTTTTCCACAACGTTCCCCGCCGTCAACGGGAATTAAAAGAGGCCCTAGCTAAAGCCGAGCCAGACCGGATCGAGGCGAGCAAGGAACTGCTTGAATACTTGAAAAAGTTCGATAACGAAATGTTGGAATTACAACGGATGAAAGACGAGGGAATCCTGCCACTTCGGGTCACGCACAATGACACGAAAGCGAATAATCTCCTGTTCGACCACAATGATCACCCGTTATGCGTGATCGATCTGGACACCGTGATGCCGGGAATCGTACATTACGACTTCGGGGATGCCATTCGCTCGTCTTGTAACACGGCTGGAGAGGAAACCCGCAATCTTGACGAGGTTCATTTTAACATGGATTATTTCGAAGCTTTCACCGCCGGGTTCATGGCAAAAGCCAAGCACCTATTCACACTCAAGGAGAAAAAGACCCTTGCACAAGGATGCACGCTGATGACCTATCTTCAAGCCGTCCGTTTTTTGACGGATTACCTGGACGGGGATCATTACTACCCGATCACCTATCCAGAACATAACCTGCAACGGGCTAAAGTTCAAGTAAGGTTATTACAGGACATGGAACGACAATTCGACAAGATGAACCAGTTTATCCTGGATCAATAATACAAAAAAGGGGCTGTTCAGCCCCTTTTGTATCCTTCAAGAATATTTCCTTACTTTTTCTTATTCTTGCAGCACTCGTCTGTTTTACCCGTCTTGGAACAGCAATTGTCACCACATTTACCATCACACTTTTTCTCACCGCAACTTTGTCCGCAAGTCCCGCTGCAATCATGTTTCTCGCCACAATTTCCCTTGCAAGCTTCTTTATTTCCTTCTTTGCAACATTTATGCGTTTTATCACATTTCATCAACTTACCATCTTTATCACATATTCCCACTACTTTCACGTCATGACGCTCGATAGCAGCCCGCAAGGCCTCAACAGAGTTTTTGTCGGTACGGAAAGCAATCAACACGGTTGAATCTTTCATGTTCAACTTATAATCCTTGATTCCTTTCTCGAAAGGCATATTTTTATCCAGTTTAGCCTTACAAGAAGGACAATGTATGCTTACTTTAAAAATAACGGTTGTATCTTTTTTAGCTTGGGCACTCACGGTTAAACCCATCATAACGAACACTACCAGCGTGAATAAAATTTTCATTGTTTTCATAGTAAATGTATTAGTTATTAAAAACATTGTTTTTCAAAAGTAATTATTTTATTGATTATTCTTTTCGATCTAAGGCAAATCTCAAACCGATATAAAATTTACGTCCGTGAAGAGGTCCCCACACTTTCGACGAGTCAAAGGTATCGCTCCAAGGATTATGGGAATTTACGATCGGGTTCTTTTGAGTGAAATCCCCGATATTCTCACATCCAGCGTAAATACTCCACAAACGGAAATATTTCGTAACCTGCGCATTCATGATCTGGAAATCATCAAAACGGGAGGCGACCCGATATTCATCGGCAATCCCACCCTGCTCCGGCAAACGTCCGGAACCGTTGAACTGGGTTGTGAAATCGAACTGCCATTTCTTCAAATTCGTGAAATATGACAAATTCACCAATCCCTTATAACGGCTCGTTAAAGGAGTACGTCTCAAATCACCGTTTATCGTTGTCTTCACATCATTGTAACGATAAGCTAACGTGGCCTCCAAACGAGGGATCAACTCGTATTTCACCTCTATCTGGTAACAATTCGAATAGGAATCCCCGTCTAAGTTATAAAAGTTCACCTTGTTGTATGCCGTCTCGTTATCCACCACCACTTGGTCGTTGAATTTCGTATGATAATAATCCAAATTGATATTCAAGGTACGCCCGAATACTTCGAACTTCCGGTTCACGTTAGCCCCGAAATTCCAAGAATCCTCCATTTTTAGATCATCCAGTAAAGCCGGATTTTTACCCAACAACTCGCCATTCACGTAGAAGTTCGCGGCAGAGGCCAGCAAGTAACTGTTCTCGGCCAAGATATTCGGAGTACGCAGACCGCGACCAAAAGTGGCCTTAATGCTGGTGAATTCATCCGGTTTATACATGATGTGAACCCGCGGAGTCCAAATACTCCCGAAAATATTGTGATAATCGTAGCGCAAACCTGCCATCACGATAAAACGCTGATCCAAGAACTCTCCCGTGTACTGGAAGAAAGCTCCCGGCACCCGTTCTTCTCGTTTCATATTTATGAAATCGGTAGAAATATCCTCTCCATAATTGAAAACCGGATCACGGAAATCTTCGTCATATTTGTCGTAATTGAAACTCAACCCGGCAGAGTACATCTGGCTGGGATTCGTCCCGAAGATAGACTGGTAGATGTAGTTCACGAACAAACTCTTCTGCCCGGCGTTATACATTTTCGGCCCATAATAAGAATCCTGCGTGTGATCGGAATAGTTCACCAAAATCGCCATACTCGTGTTCTCATACTGGGGCATCAAGTAACCTAACTTCAAGAAAGCCTCGTAACGACGAGTGTCGATTCCAATTTTATACAACCCGTATTTCTCATCTGCATGAGCATGTCCACCATGAGTGGTTTGTCCACCGATACGTTCCTCGTCGATAAATTTACCCCCGAATTGCAAATACCAAGTATCATCTTTATAAGCCCAACGATTCATCACGTTGTATTGCGTTTTCTCCGGCATATCCAAGAATCCATCCTTGTTCCCGTCATGAGGCTCTTCCATCCAGTCCCCATGCAAAAGAAACATCGTACTCCACTTGTCATTGAACTTGATACTGAAATTAGAGTTAAATTCGTACATTCCCTCGCTACTCGTGAAGACATTAGCCGAGAGTAACTCCGGATCACGGGGTTTCTTGTAGTCCACGCTGATCTGCCCGGCCATCGATTCGTAACCATTAATCACCGATCCCGTTCCTTTTGAAACGGAAATCGCGGACATCCAAGGACCGGGAATATAAGTCAATCCGTACAAAGAGGCCAATCCCCGGAAATTAGGCATATTCTCTGTCATCATCTGCACGTACTTTCCGGTTAATCCCAATAGCTGGATTTGCTTTGCACCCGTCACGGCATCGGCATACGACACGTCAACCGAGGCATTCGTCTCGAAACTCTCACCCAAGTTACAGCAAGCCGCCTTACACAACTCTTCGCCCGTGATCAATTGCTCGATCAAAGGTCCCTGAGTCGACATCACGGTACTCTGTTTACGGGCAGCCACGCTCACCTCATCCAATTGCTCCCCGGATTTCAACGTGCAGGTCACGAATTTATCCGTGGATTTTACCTCTATCGTATCCGAGCGGTACCCGATAAAACTAACGACCAACTTCCCAACCTTTTCCCACTTGATCTTAAATTCCCCGTTCGCATCCGAAACAGATCCTTTCGAGGTCCCTACCCAATAGACATTCGCCCCGGGTAACGCCACCTCTCCGTTTTCCGTTTCTTCCATAACACGCCCTTTTATGGTCTGTGCCTGTAAGCCAACAGAGGCAAGTAAACACATTACAATAAACAAATTTCTCATATAGATTCCACGATTTTCAGGAACGTGCCGGGGATATTTCTTTTACCCAATGCCACGAAACACGTTCTCTCTTGATTAAATTTTAAATAACGTTTCAGTCAAGTCAGACGCATACACACGACTCGTCGAAAGATACTTTTAAAGCATCTTCGTCACGGATCAAAATTTAATCAACAACGGAAAATACATAGCAACTCCAAAGGCGGAGACGTGTCTATGTATGCAACAGGAGAATTAAAGGGTTGTACATTAGAAATAACCGCATCCGGTAAAGACATCATAAAATTACACTCCCGCACCATATCGCAGAACTGTATTTCGAAATGGGACATTGCCCAATCACCGGAAACTTTATAATAAGTATGTTCTTGTTTCGCATTATCGCAATTCTTTTTGTGCGCATTGTGGCACATATGATGACAGCAGTAACAACCATGTGTACACGGACACGGGATGTCCTGAGGAATAACCATCACGTGCAAGTAAGTTTCCTGGCAACGCTGACAGTACACTTTACTTACATTCACGCCTATCGTACCTAACAAGAAGGTAAACAAGAGCAAAAGTGCCGGTATATTCAATTTTTTCTGTTTCATCATTTGCAAAAATAAAACAATTTTCAAATTTCGATTCCCCGAAATACACCATTAACAATTAATTAACGGTTTTTTCCCCGAAAATCTGATCCGATGATGTGAAAAATAGAAAAAAAGTATTACTTTCGAACTTCATAAATCAAGATGTAGATTATTTATATCATTCCAACAAATTATGAGAAAAATACTATTACTTGGACTACTTGTAGTTCTTATCGCATCCTGTAGTGAAAAGACGAATGTCGAAATTACAGGAGCCATCAAAGATGCAGCCAACACGAAAGTATATCTGGAACAAATAGATGTAAGTTCAAGAAAAACAATCGACTCAACAAAAATTAACAAGAACGGGGAGTTTAAATTTAAACTCAACATCGAACTCCCGACATTCTATTCTTTAAGATTTTCTAACAACGAGCAAGTGACCTTGATCGCCAGCCCGGACGAGGTACTTGAAGTCAGTGGTACGCTGAAGGACATTAAAAATAACTATTGGGTGGACGGTTCTGAAAACTCGTTATGGATTAAACTCTTGAATTTCCAAATCACCCGTACCATCACGACAACAGATTCTTTGAAGAGATCCTACCAAGCTCTCCCACAAGGAACCGAGTATGACGCTCAACGTCAGGAATACGCCAAGGCATGGGAAGAGGCCATCAACAAACAGATCAGTTTCACCCGTGACTTCATTATCAAACACGCCACCTCTCCGGCATCTTACTATGCCCTTTATCAAAAAATTGATGATAATATCGGAGTGATGGACGAGTTCGAAGACCTTCACTATTTTAAAGTGGTGGCATCATCCTTGACCGCCCTTTATCCCGAATCCCAGTACACGAAGGCAATCATGAATCACTTGAAACAAATATCCCAAGCTATCCGCAATCAACAATTGGCTGCCGTAATTAACAACACGGAAGGATCTCTGCCGGATATTAACCTGCCGGATGTGAATGGCAAGGATGTTTCACTGAACTCCCTCAAATCGAAACTCATCGTGCTTGACTTCGGACTGATCACGGCCAAAGAGAGCCAAGAGTACATTGACCAGATGAAAAGCGTGTACAACAAGTTCAAAAACCGGGGAGTGGAAATATACATGGTCTGTCTGGATAAAAACAAATTTCTTTGGGAAGACGTGATAAAAACGAACAAGATCAACTGGATTTGCGTATGGGATCAAGGAGCGTTACAAAGTCGGGCAGCCTCGACTTGGAACGTGAAGAGTGTTCCGGCAAACTACATCATTAACCAAAAGAAAGAAATTGTCGGTAAAAACTTGTACGGCAGCCGTTTGGAAGACCGTTTGAACGACTTGTTGAAAAAATAATTATATTGGACGAACATATCATCATGCAGGGTAAGAAGGTTTATTTTCTTTCAGACGCACACTTGGGTGCCAAACTATTGAAAGATAATCGGGAGAGAGAAATTATGCTCGTGGAGTTTTTGCAAAGCATCAAACTTGATTGCTTGGAACTTTACCTGCTTGGTGATATGTTTGATTTTTGGTTCGAATACAAACACGTCGTACCCAAAGGCCACGTACGCTTTCTTGCCGAACTAGCCAATTTCACGGATCAGGGAATTAAGGTACATTTCTTCACGGGTAACCACGACATCTGGGCTTTCGACTACTTGGCAAAAGAATGTGGTGTTATCCTGCACACTTCCATGCTTGAAACCACGATAAACGGAAAGTCTTTCCTTATCGGACATGGTGACGGCCTGAACCCGAACGACAAAGGGTATCTTTTCCTGCGTAACGCTTTCCATAATCGCTTCCTACAAAGATGTTTCCGGTTTATCCATCCCGACTGGGGGATCGCTTTAGCCAATAAATGGTCATCCCATTCCCGACTGAAAGGAAACGGACAAATCGAGGCGAGGGGCTATCTGGGAGACGACAAAGAAGAAATCGTTATTTATTGTAGGAATATCTTGAAAGAACACCACGTGGATTATTTCATTTTCGGCCATCGCCATTTGCCTCTCAATCTTGAACTTGAATCCAACAGCCACTATATCAACACGGGAGACTGGATCACGCATTTCAGTTATGCCGTATTCGACGGAGAGAAGGTTTCTCTTGAAAAAATTAATCGCAACAAATAACCTATTTTGCATTGTTTTCCTGTGAAATAATCTTAACTTACATGCCTGTATGTGAAACATAAGATCAGACGGTATGTTAGTTAAAATTTTCGGGGGTGCAGTGTACGGAATCAACGCTTTGACCATCACAATCGAGGTTAATATTCTTTGGGGAGCGAAATTTATTATTGTCGGTTTACCCGATAACGCGGTAAAAGAAAGCCAGCAACGGATTGATTCCGCCCTCCGGGAAATCGGACTAAAGATTCCGGGTAAACGAGTCATCATCAACATGGCTCCTGCCGACGTGAAGAAAGAAGGATCGTCTTTCGACCTACCGCTAGCCATTGGAATCCTTGCGGCTAATGACCAGTTACCCAACGCACAACTGGATAAATACCTGATCATGGGCGAGCTGTCATTGGATGGTAGCCTACAAGCGGTCAAAGGGGTACTCCCCATCGCCATACACGCTAAAAAAGAAGGTTTTAAAGGTATTCTTCTGCCCTACCAAAATGCTAATGAGGCTGCCGTGGTTCAAGATTTTGAAGTTTACGGTTTCCACCATCTGAGTGAAGTGATCGCTTTTCTGAAACAGGAAAAAGACTTCTCTCCCATTTCTTTCGATCAGCAAGTCATGACAGCATTTCCCGATGATGACTTGCTTGATTTCAAAGACGTGAAGGGACAAGAAAACGTGAAACGCGCGATGGAAGTTGCCGCCGCAGGCGGACATAACATGATTATGATCGGCTCTCCCGGTTCTGGAAAAACCATGCTGGCCCGAAGATTACCGACCATTCTCCCTCCCATGACCATCGAAGAGGCACTGGAAACAACGAAAATCCACTCCGTCGCGGGAAAGATTCAAAATAATCATTCCTTAATTACTTCACGTCCCTTTCGTTCGCCGCATCATACCATATCTGATGTCGCACTTGTTGGCGGGGGATCTTGGCCTCAACCGGGGGAAATATCACTTGCTCACCATGGCATCTTATTTCTAGATGAACTCCCAGAATTTCGCCGGGCAGTACTGGAAGTATTGAGACAACCGCTTGAAGATCGGAAGATTACCATCAGTCGTTCCAAGTTCAGCGTGGAATATCCGGCTAACATCATGCTAATCGCATCCATGAATCCTTGCCCATGTGGGTACTATAATCATCCCACGAAGGAATGTAATTGTCCGCCCGGAGCCGTTCAAAAATACTTATCGAAAATATCCGGTCCTTTACTCGACCGGATTGACATACATATTGAAGTGATTCCCGTAGAGCTTGACAAGATCACAAATTCCTCGGACAGTGAACCAAGTTCTGTTGTTCGGGCTAGGGTGATCGCAGCCCGGGCCATCCAGACCCAGCGATTTCAATCTTACCCCGGGATTTATTGTAATGCCCAGATGACCTCGCCGCTACTAAAAAAGTATTGCCCCCTAGACGATAAATGTGTTGCACTACTAAAGATTGCCATGCAACGTTTCGGACTTTCCGCCCGGGCTTACGACCGGATCATCAAATTGTCACGAACGATTGCCGATCTAGACCATAACGAGAAAATAACCCCGCAATATATCGCCGAGGCCATACAATACCGAAGTCTCGACAAGGACGGATGGGGTGGATGAGAGAACTAAAAGATAAAAACTAAAAGATAAAAGTTAAGTGAGAATTCAACTTTTATCTTTTAGTTTTTATCTTTTACCTTACCGTTATACCCGACTTAGTATATCTTCAAGTCCTTGGAAGTGATTTTTATAATCTTCGGCACTTCTACGAATCACCTCGAAAGCCTCTTCTTTATTATAGACATGAGTGATTTCCGTGCGTCGTTCTTCACCGGGAAGATCCTTGTAGGTTAAAAAATAATGCCGCAACCGATCGATGATCACGTGCGGTAATTCAGAAATATCATTGTAAA
>ULVU01051079.1_pt1 | contig 11839 bp, 10 predicted proteins | sample 1959731 | NCBI WGS metagenome assembly ULVU01 (sample SAMEA4835794, study PRJEB28245) | human gut metagenome | biome: gut microbiome; material: fecal sample | place: Denmark | collected 2008 | reverse complement strand
CAGCGCAGCAAGTGCGCAGACCTACTGAACAGTTACAAGAATACTTAACATTACCCGCTGTCAGAAACATTTTTTAATGGCTGACAGCTGACATCAGTCTGCCCTGATTGGAAATTTGGAGGATGATGTATGAAAGAATTATCGAAAACGCTGACCGGAAAAAAGATCCGGGATGAAATGTTAAAAAGAAAGATGACAGTCCGCGATCTCCAGGATGCACTGGAACTGGACAGTCCCCAGTCGATCTATAAGTGGCTTCGCGGGGAATCGCTCCCCTCTCTTCCGAATATGCTGGTCCTCGGTGAGCTGTTCAAGGTTCCGTTGGAAAGGCTTCTGGTCCATGAGGACGGAAGTGTCGCTTACCACCGTATCTTCGATGACAGCCTTCCTTACGAGATTGCCTATCTGGTCCAGGACAAAGATGACTTTTCCGTAAAAAGGCGGCATGTGGCACGGGCAGATACCTTCGCGGGAACCTGTTACTCAGGAATCTTTAATCTGCCTCAGGAGTGTCCTCACTCAAAAGCTCCTCATAACTGACATTTAAGACTTTTGCGAAGTATCTCAGTTCAATATCGGTCACAAACCTCTTTCCGCTCTCAATCCTCTGGATCGCGTTCTTATCAAGGTCCAGACCGAGAAGCTGAAGCATATCCGCCAGTCGTTTCTGTGAAACATCGTTCATCCTGCTGCGAAGTTCACGGATCTTGATCCCGCAGATATTGTTCCTGCCGGATATTGACTTGTTTTTGTACATATAATAACACTCCTTGTTTGGCATTCACTAATTGTCACTCCAAACAATATATGTTATTATTGAAACAGTCATGACATTCACTGGATGTCACAAGAAGATTTTATTGGTATGCATTATCAAACCAAAATAATATGATCCTGCTGCCGCACCACAGGAGCAGATCTCTTAAATATACAACTTTTCAAAGGAGGATTTATTTATGGAAATCACAAAAGAATTAAAACAGGATCTCTCCGAGCTGGAATCTGCGTGCAGCAGTTTTCTCGGAAAATACGAATCACAGCTCACGGACGCACTGAATAAGACGAAAATGTCCGCTGAGGACAGCTTGAAAATAGACCTGATGTTAGAACTTGTCACCCATCTCTCCTCCGCGCAGTTCGTCTCTTCCTACATGCAGAAGGATATCGTGAAGGAAGGAATTCTGCTCCAGGATGCGGCCGGAAACTTCACGCTCGGCGGCGATCCTCTTCCGACGATGAGCGATATCGAAGTGTATGTCCACGATGATGAATTAAACCAGGACGTCTGGAAGCGTGTATTTATCGGCGGCGGAACCGAAAAGCGGATCTGCGGTCTGCGCCATCCGGATCTCACTTCCGGAGTCCATGCAAGGATCCGCGGTTAGTTTTTCCCAGGAAAAGTCCATAAAAAAGATCCGCCAGCATACCGTACGAAACTATCTTCGGTATCCTGACAGATCTTTTTTCTTTATTTCATAACTGTTCAGCGCCTTCTCCCTGTGTCTCATACAGTCAACGCGGCAAGTGCGCAGACCTGCAGAACAGTTACTTTATTTCTTACTTATTTGTCTTTTTCTCCTCATACTCCTTCAGCGCCCGCAGTGCCTCCCCTGACAGCGGGAACAGCACTATCAGGTTGAACACGGTCATGAGACCGACACCCACGTCTCCGAGATCCCACACCACCGTGTACGCCTGCAGTCCGCCGACAAACAGCATGATTAGGGCAAAGATTTTGTAGAGTGTCTGATAGCACCAGCGGTTCCCGAACAGATACGCCACATTGGATCTCGCGTAGAACAGGATTCCCAGGAACGTGGAAAAGCTGAATAGCGCCAGTGTTACAGCGATAAATATTACGCCAATGTCCCCCATATAGTAGCTCATGACTTTCTGTAAAAGATCCATTCCCGCAAGCCCCGTCGTCAGTTCTTCCGGGACGAGCAGCATGATCATCGCCGTGCAGCTGCAGATCACGATGGTGTCGATAAATACGCCAAGCGCCTGCACGAGACCGACCTTTACCGGATCGCTCTCCTCCGCCGCAGCCGCCGCGCATGGTGCGGAACCGGAACCAGCCTCATTGGAAAACAGGCCACGCTTCACGCCGTTCATGAGCACCGCGCCAAAGCCGCCCGCCGCGATCTGGCGAAGTCCGAAGGCTTCCGCAAAGATCCTCGCAAACACGCCAGGAACGCTGCTCAAATGGGTCGCGATGATAAACAGGGTGATCACAAAATAGCAGCCCGCCATGATCGGAACGATCACATCAAGGGCGCGAACCGTAGCGTTCTTTCTCATAACGATCACCGCAGAAATCACGACGAGGACTACCGTCGTCACGAGCGGCGAAATTCCAAAGGCATTCTCAAATGCCGACGCCACAGAGTTGCTGATGACCTGGCTGATTCCACCCCAGCAGATCAGGCCGGACAGCGCAAACAGGACCGCAATCACGGAACGTTTCAGTTTCTTCTTTCTCACCCTCTCCGCATAGCTGTGAATATAGTAAGCCGGACCACCGTGGTAACCGCCGTAGAGCGGGTCCTTTTCCTTATAAAGCTGCGCTAAAGCCGCCTCCACAAACGCTGTGGAGGCCCCAAGCGCCGCCGACAGCCACATCCAGAATACAGCACCGGCACCGCCTGCCGAGATCGCCGCAACAACTCCCACGAGGTTTCCCATTCCTACTCGGGTCGCTGTGGACACAAACAAAGTCTGGATCGGTGACAGGCCGCCTTCCTCCTGTTTCTTTCCGTTCAAAGCCCGGATCATGTCCGGAAACAGGCGGACCGGAAGAAATCTTGTCCGAATCGTAAAATAGACTCCCGTTGGAATTAAAAGTAAAACAAGAAGCGGGATCCCGATCCCATTTCCGTTCCCCAGCGGAATCGTAAACAGATCTCCCCATAAGAAGCGGTACACCGCTTCGATAACTGCTGTTACCATAAGTAAATTTTCTCCTTTTCGATATAACATGACAGACAGGCACCCGCTCCCCCAAAACGTACATTTCAAGCTTCAATACTAAAACGCGCCAGTCTGTTAAATTGGCATGTACAAGTTTTTATTATACACGTTTATAATGTGTGCTGTCAAATAATCCTTATGAATAGCTCGTATGTGGGAATGAATTATCAGTTATATATGAGGTAAAAAATACGCAGCTATTTTAAGCCCCTCCAGTTATCGCGGCTGATCCCCCTGTTTCGGTCCCCTGAACAAACGACGCTGGTACCCAGCCACTCTGATGCTCATGCGAGTCTGAACTTTATCTTCTTGTCCGTATAAACTATGAGGAGCACGCTTTGCGAGCTTCTCAAGTTATTGCGGCAGTCTCCAAGGTCTCATTCAATCATGGACTTTGGCTCGTTGCTCGCGTAAATAAAAAAGGACACCTCTTTGGTATCCTTTTTCATCTTTCTAAATGCAGTTTAAATTCATGCTGCCCCAAAGAAAACTACGCGTTCTCCTGCTGCTCCGCTTTCTTCGGCGGCATCACACAGAGATCCTTCCCGACCCCCCCCGCCTGGATCAGTCCCGCAACGGACGGAACAAACGCGATACTTCCAGGAATTGCGCGGCGCTCGGTGCATTTATGCTTTGCGCCCGGCGGGCAGATACAGTTTTTCCGGCAGCTGATGCTCATGTCTTCCTGCTGCTCTACCGGAGGCTCTGTGGAATAAACCACCTTTAATTTCTTCACTCCGCGCTTCTTTAACTCGCGGCGCATGACCTTCGCAAGCGGACACATGCTGGTCTTATAGATATCTGCCACATGGAACTGTGTCGGGTCCAGCTTGTTTCCTGCCCCCATGCTGCTGATGACCGGAATCTCGCAGCTGATGGCTCTCATGATGATCTCAAGCTTTGCTGTCACGGTGTCCACAGCATCCACCACATAGGAATACTCCGTGAAATCAAATTCGTCGGCGTTTTCCGGAAGGTAAAAGCACTTTCTAACCTCCACCTGGGCGTCCGGGTTGATTTCCAGGATCCGGTCACGCATGACCTCCGCCTTGTACTGTCCGATGGTCTTTCTCGTCGCGATGATCTGGCGGTTGATGTTCGTGAGGCAGACCTTATCGTCATCCACCAGCACAAAAGAGCCGACTCCGCTCCTCGCCAGCGCTTCAGCCACATATCCGCCGACTCCGCCGATACCAAAGATCGCCACCTTTGCCTTCGCGAGACGGTCCATATTTTCTGCTCCTAAAAGGAGCTGTGTCCTTGAGAACTGATTTAACATATCTAACTCCAATCCTGTCTGTACTTCAATTGACCAGATACCATTATACCCACTAGTTTGATATGTGTAAAGAGAGTGCTTCATTATTTCGCGATTTCACCACTCGATCAGTTACTGACATTGCACGTGTACAGTACCCTCAATCACTTTGTTGTTAGACTTACGGCAACGGATACGCCCCGCACTCCACAATATTCCGATAGGACACAGGATCCGTATCACCTTCCGTGTTGATCAGCAGGATCACGGAATCCGCTCCCAGTCCCAGCGCCTTTCTCGCAGCCTCAAGTTCCGGGCGTTCCAACAGCATCAGTACAGCTCCCATAGTCGATGCCCCGGATTCGCCGGATACGATCACCGGGTCATCCCCCGCCGGCTTTGCGTATGCCCGCATGGCATGGGCAGCCGCATAGTCTTTACAGGTGATGTAAGCCGCAGGAACCGATTTTAACACCGGCCAGATAGATTTACACGGTGTTCCGCAGTTTAATCCCGCCATGATGGTCTCCGGCGCTCCGTCCACCGAGCAAAGTTCCCCTGCTTCCCCGGATCTAAAAATACAGTCCGCCACGTCCGGCTCCACGATCATGATCTTCGGTGCTTTCTCCCCGTAATGGTTTACAAGATATCCTGCGACAGCCCCCGCCATGGAGCCGACGCCTGCCTGCAAAAACACATGGGTCGGAATCTCTCCCGCTGCCTCGGTCTGCTCCGCCGCCTCCGACGCCATGGTAAGATACCCGTCCATAATCCAGCCTGGGATCTCCTCATATCCGTCCCAGGAAGTATCCTGGATCAGGAACCACCCGTGCTCCTCACTCATCTTCTTCGCGTATTTTACCGTATCATCGTAATTCCAGTCTGTGACTGTCACCTCCGCCGGACCAGCCTGCCGTACAGCCTCCTCACGGGCCTTTACGGTGCCTTTCGGCATATAGACGTAAGCATGTGCCCCAAAGAGCCCGGAAGCCCAGGAAACGCCCTTTCCGTGGTTTCCATCCGTCGCCGTCACAAACGTGTACTTCGCAGTCTTTTCCCGCACATCCGCTTTCTGAAATTCCGAAAAATCCACCTTTCCTGGATCAAGCCCCAGCTCCCGGCACAGGATCCGAAACATCGCATACGTTCCGCCCAGTCCCTTAAACGCCTTCATCCCGAACCGCTCCGCCTCGTTCTTCACAAAGATTCCTTTTACACCAAGCTTGCCGCCAAGCCCCCGCAGTTGCACCAGCGGTGTCCGGTTATACGCCGGAATACTCTCATGAAATCTCCTCGTCTCCTTCGCCTTTCCCTCAGAAAACGCCGAAAGATCCACCTGATCCACTTCCGGTACATTCATCAAAACTTTTGTTCCGTATTCCTCTTCTAATTTCTTTGCCATAAGAATCCCCTTTCCACGATCTTTCAATTATAAAATTATAACATACGTGCCATAAATTCGCAGTAAAAATCCGGATATTAAAAAGGAAGACCCTTCACGAATCTCTCCACAAAAGGTCTTCCTCCTATACTTTTTCACACATCACAATCGGCTTACGCCTCTTCGATCGCCTTACCAATATCATGTCTCATATACTTATTCTCAAATGATATCCATTCCGTAGCCTCATAAGCCTTCTTTCTGGCTTCCTTCAGATCTTTTCCGGTGGCGGTCACACCGAGGACACGGCCGCCGTTGGTGACGATCTGACCGTTTTCGTTGAATTTTGTGCCGGAGTGGAAGACATAGTAATCGTCTTTTCCCTTGAACTTCCCAAGTCCCTCGATCGGGAATCCTTTTTTATACTCTACCGGGTAGCCGTCGGACGCTAAGATCACACATACTGTCGCGCGGTCATTGTCGAACTTTAAGTCGACCTGATCGAGTGTTCCGTCGATACATGCCTCGAAGACGTCCACAATATCGTTTTCCAGTCTTGGGAGAACGACCTGCGCCTCCGGGTCACCGAATCTCGCGTTGTACTCCAGGACCTTCGGGCCGTCCGGGGTCAGCATGAGACCGAAGAAGATAACTCCCTTGAACGGTCTTCCCTCTGCCTTCATGGCGTCAACGGTCGGCTGGTAGATATATTTCTTACAGAACTCGTCGACTTCCTTCGTGTAGAACGGGCTCGGAGAGAAGTTGCCCATACCGCCGGTATTTAAGCCCTGGTCGCCGTCCTTCGCACGCTTGTGATCCTGGGCGGAGCTCATGATCTTCACAATATTTCCGTCCACGAAGGACAGTACGGATACCTCACGGCCTGTCATAAACTCCTCGATGACGATCTCATCACCCGCGGAGCCGAACTTCTTATCCATCATCAGGGTCTTAACGCCCTCTTTTGCCTCTTCCAATGTCTGGCAGATCAGAACGCCCTTTCCAAGCGCAAGACCGTCTGCCTTCAGTACGATCGGCATCTTTGCGGTCTCAAGATACTCCAGCGCCTTTTCCGGGTCTGTAAATGTCTCATAAGCCGCTGTCGGGATATTGTACTTCTTCATAAGGTCCTTGGAGAATGCCTTGGAACCCTCGAGGATCGCCGCATTCTTTCTCGGTCCGAATACACGGAGTCCCTCTTTCTCGAAGACATCAACGATTCCGCCTACAAGCGGATCGTCCATACCGATCACGGTAAGATCGATCTCTTTTTCTTTCGCGAAAGCAACTAATTTATCAAATTCCATGGCACCGATCGGCACACACTCCGCTACTTCAGAAATACCTGCATTGCCCGGTGCACAGTAGATCTTATCGACCTTCTTGCTCTGTGCGACCTTCCATGCGATCGCATGCTCTCTTCCGCCGCTGCCAACGATTAAAACCTTCATCCGTTTTTCCTCCTGCTTATCAGTGAAGCCGTTCCTGTATACGCCCCGCGCAGCCAGGAACGGCTGTCTTCTATCCTGTATCAGATCTCTCCGTTTGCGATCATGTCGATGGCCTTCGGCAGGATCTTCCACTCTGCCTGTTCCATGACGCGGCGCTGAAGGACCTCCGGCGTGTCACCTTTTTCCACTTCAACAGCCTTCTGTAAGATGATCGGACCGGAATCCATTCCCTCGTCCACAAAATGTACCGTCGCACCGGTGATCTTTACACCTCTCCGAAGAGCAGCCTCATGGACCTTCAATCCGTAGAAGCCGACACCGCAGAAGGACGGAATCAAAGACGGGTGGATATTGATGATCTTATCTCTGTATTTTTCGATCATGGCTGCCGGGATCTTCACGAGATATCCTGCCAGCACGATGAGGTCCAGCTCATAGGAATCGATTTTAGCAACCAGTGCCTCATTGAACTCCTCCCTGGACGCAAAATCCTTCGGGGAAAGACACTCAGCCGGAATCCCATGCTTTTTCGCGCGCTCCAAAGCAAACGCGCCTGCGTTGTTGCTGATGACGACCTCTACCTTCGCATTGCGGATCGTTCCCGCGTCGATGGCATCCAAGATCGCCTGAAGATTCGTTCCTCCACCGGAAACAAGAACGCCGACTCTTAACATAAGGTCACTCCCTTTTCTCCTGCCTCGATGGATCCGATGATGTACGGGATATCTCCTGCTGCCTTCATGGCTGCCATCGTTGTGCGGACATCTTCCTCAGCGACTGCAACGACCATGCCGATTCCCATGTTGAAGGTATTGTACATGATCTTCTCATCGATCTCGCCCTTTTTCTGCATCAGCGGGAAGATCGGCGGGATCTGGTAGCTGTCTTTATGAATCACAGCGCGGACGCCATCCTTTAACATACGCGGAACATTCTCGTAGAAGCCGCCGCCTGTGATATGGCTGCATGCCTTTACGGTAACGCCTGCTTTTTTCACGTTCTTTAAAGCTTTCACATAGATTCTTGTCGGAGCGAGAAGTGTCTCACCAAGAGTCTTTCCAAGCTCGTCGTAATATGTATTTAAGCCCTCCGCAGTCATCTCTTTCTCAAATACCTTGCGGACAAGAGAGAAACCGTTGGAGTGAACGCCTGTGGAAGCCATTCCGATCAGCACATCACCCGGCTGAAGATTCTCGCCTGTGATCATATCCTTTTTATCGCAGACGCCAACGGAGAAACCTGCAAGGTCATACTCATCCTCTGCCATAAGACCCGGATGCTCTGCGGTCTCACCGCCGATCAGGGCAGCTTCAGACTGGAGACAGCCTTCCGCAACACCTTTTACGATATCCGCGATCTTTTCCGGATAGTTCTTGCCGCATGCAATATAGTCTAAGAAGAATAACGGCTCACCGCCTGCACACGCGATATCGTTGACACACATGGCAACTGCGTCGATACCGATGGTGTCATGCTTGTCCATGATCATCGCAAGTTTCACCTTTGTTCCACATCCGTCAGTACCGGAAAGAAGGACCGGCTCCTCCATATCTTTGATCTTTGCGAGGGAGAATGCACCGGAAAATCCGCCAAGACCACCTAAAACTTCCTCACGCATGGTCTTCTTAACATGCTCTTTCATCAGTTCTACAGACTTGTAACCAGCCTCGATATCAACTCCGGCTTTCTTGTAATCCATATGTATTTCCTCCTGGAGAATCTTATGTTCTCGGACATTCTCTGCACATTCTGCATGCTGCATGCGCGATCATGTCCCGATTTCTATATTTTTTATGCTTATATGAGTTTACACTGTGTCTTCATCAGACCCTGCTGGAAACACAATGCCCGGCAGCTACTCACCTTTCTGTCTGCGGGAACTCTGTTTTTAATATCTCTGTTACCTGTCATTTTTTCATGGAAGCAAGATACTCTTTGTATCCAATCTTGTCGAGCTTCTCAGCCTTGCTCTCAACTTCCGTCTTCATCTTCTCGGAATAAGCTTTTAATTTTTCAAGGAGTTCCGGATCGGATGCCGCAAGGATCTTTGCCGCAAGGATTCCGGCGTTCTTTCCTCCGTTGATCGCTACGGTCGCTACCGGGATTCCGGACGGCATCTGTACGATAGAATAGAGGGAATCCACGCCGCCTAAGTCAGAAGTCTTCATCGGGATTCCGATGACCGGAAGCGGGAAGATCGCTGCGCACATACCCGGAAGGTGAGCTGCCTTGCCTGCACCGGCGATAATGACCTTCATGCCTTTGCTCTCGGCGCTCTTCGCGTACTCGAAAAATGTATCCGGCTCTCTGTGAGCGGAAATGATCGTCATTTCAAAATCAATACCAAACTGTTCCAGTACCTCGGCAGCCTGTGCCATGATCGGCATATCAGAGTCACTGCCCATTACAATTCCAACTTTTGCCATTGTTTTTTCTCCTTATGAGTGTAACGATTATTGATAAGTAATTCTAATAAATAGCTTTTTAGTAACAATATTTCCTTATCAATCATAATACAAGGTTTTTTTATGCGCGTCAAGTAGGAATCCGTAGATTCTGCCAACTTCATGCAGTGATGTGATACTGCAAAATATAATATTCTTCCCATCCATCGGTCTGTCAGCGGCTTTTCCTGGGATCACAGGTGTCCACACTCAGCGTAATTATGTAAAAACACCCTGAAATACATAAATGAATTACATATTTCAGGGTGTCCTGTCATCAGCTGCATAACCACTGTGTTCATAACTTTCTCTATGCTATTCCGGTTTTGCAGTCTGATAAAACTTTTTGTAACGATTCTGTATCTTCACAGTTACAACTTTTTCTTATTTTTCATCCAGCGGCCTATTTAATTCATCCAGCCCCGCCAGCACAAACCTTCCGTCCAGAATAATATCTGTCTTCGTTCCGTCTGTATGGACTGCGGAAATTCTCTCCAGCTCCTTATATGGAATCGTGATATCCGTGTGGACGCCGAAGTACGCCTTCGAGACATCTTCCTTCCTTAATATAGAAACTTCATTGTCTCTCGCGATCATCTCCTTGCCGTCCGGATTGTACATCGGGCTGTCCTCAGACCAGCTGTAGCAGGTGTCGCCAACTGCAAAGTGCGGTCCCATCTTCTCGACGATAAGGATCGGCAGACGGTCCAGAATTCCAAACTTCTCCGCCATGGCGTAGGCCGTCGTGTTCGTTCCGATGGCAAACTCGCCGAGGGGCAGCGTCTCATGACCGTTCATGATTCCCTGCACGATGAGGCGGTGTCCGGCTTCCTGATCGATCACTCCATTTTCCACGAAGTTATCGCATACCGCGGAAACCACACGGCCGTCCTTGAATTCCATGCGGAGATTCCGGTACTGGATATCTCCGATATAAACCGTTCCCACATTTAAGATTCCGTTCGTTCCCGCAAGCTTCGGGGAAGTGAACGCCTCGCCAAGCGGAATATTTACATCCGCCACACAGTTCTCAAACTTCGTCTGCTTTTCCGGGTTGGAAATCGCAGCCAGCTGGACCTGCATGTTCGTCTGGTTCTCCCCTTTTCCGGTGATCTCCACATACTCCGCCGTATCGAGAACATCGATGATCTTCTGCTGCATGTCACGGTAAAGTTCGTAATCCAGGGTGTTGATCCGGATCGTCTCCTTAAAGATCTCCGGGAACAGTTCCCCGATTGCCGGAACCGGGAACGCGATGATCGTAAAGCTCGTCTCCTCCCCCGGAATATATTCATTCACCACCGGCATAGAGAGATTCCTGTACTCCAGATAAAGGTTCTGCTGTTTCTCCGTAAACGCCCATGCCTCCGGCTTATTCACTGGCTCAAAGCCCGGCTCGCCGAAGGTCTCGATGACCGCCGGTCCCGCGTAAGCGGCTGCGTCCTCTTTATACTGCTCGTAGGCCGTCTTTAAGACACCGATCTTCCGGTCACGGAACGCCTTATCCATATAGACTGCGCTGTCATAACGATGGTCATAATCATACTGTCTGTTCGGGGAAGAGGATGCATATCCGCTGTGCCCTGCCGGATTCCGGTTGATGCTGCCCACAGCACTTCTGCAAAAGATCACCGAAAGCCCCGCTGACTCGAAATTTTTTACTGCCTGGCGTACCATGCGTTCAAAACCGATCGGATAACGCACTGACACCGTCTTCTTCTTCGAAAGATCCCGGCCCATGACCTCAAATCCACGGATATATCCGTCAGTATAGGTATCTGCCATCTTCCTGATTTCTTCCTCCGGCAGGCTGTTTAAGAACGCCGCTGTCTTCTCCTCTTCCGGGGAAATATACGCACCGAACCGGTAGAGATACGAGAGATCGGAAAGGTCACTCTCCATGATGATCTTTTTCGCGAAGTCAAGCTTTGGATCCACGCCTTCCTGTACACGGTAAGTCAGAGTCACATCACAGTAGTCGCTGGCGCTCCAGTAGAGCACGTCCTTGATCTCCTTCGCTGCCGGAAGTGTCTCGCCCTCAAAGAGATTGTAGATCTCGATCAGTGCCTCGTTTCCGATCACGAGATCCAGAACACGTCCCTCAAACGCGTAAATGATATCCCCGCGGATCTCCGCATAGAGATAGGAAAGAAGCTTTCCGTACTCCTCCCCCAGCGTCTTCACCGCGTAAGCCGGATTCGTATAGCTTGTCTCATAGTTTTCCGGAAGAACATCCACATAGAGCTTATGATTTAACGTTCTTCCCTCTTCCAGTGTCATCTGCTCCAGACTTCCGTCCTCTTTCGCCTTTAAGACCTCGCCGCACTGGATAATG